>Ga0351959_1049_pt1 | contig 34004 bp, 31 predicted proteins | sample TotcelT113001M13_FD_206836 | JGI IMG/M metagenome (GOLD analysis project Ga0351959, IMG submission 206836) | Enriched cells from coal bed in the Powder River Basin, Montana, United States - Total cells T11 rep3 HSBNCT.T11.300.1.M13 ...
TGAATAACAGAATGACAATTTCCAAGATTAATGCCGCCTATACCGACAACGGGAAGTAGCGTGCATTGTCTGATGAGGGCTACACCTTCAAGCCCCGGACAGTATCCCAGGTCTTCTTTTGTTTGTGTTGGGAACACACCATTGACTGCCAGGTAATCGGCTCCATCTGCCTCTGCCTGCTTTGCCTCCTCCACGGTTTTAACCGATATCCCGATGATTACGTCCCTACCCACAATTTTTCGCGCTTCGATGAGGGGCGTATCCTCCTGGCCAAGATGCAATCCATCTGCGCCAACTGCCTTCATAACCTCAACGGCATCATTGATAATCAAAAAACCATCACGAGACCGGGTGAGCTTCAAGGCCTCTGAGGCGAGTTTGATATATTCCGGCAGAGGCAGATCTTTTTCCCGTATCTGGATGATTTTTACCCCTCCCTTGAGGGCAAGCTCTACCTGCTCAAGCACCGGATAACCTTTATGCAATCGGGGATCGGTGACGAAATATAAGCGATAATCCTGTAATGATGGCTTTCTCATAATTTACAATTCGAAATCAAGTCATTGCGAAGCGTTTTGTGCCGTGGCAATCTAAATGTTTGAGATTGCTTTGCTCACAATGACAGTCAACAACATTGATCTTCAATACATGCTAGCAAGCCTTGCTATGCTTAATTATTGAACCGGTTTTATGCATAGTTTTTCCATCATTGTCTTTTCAGAGAGATTGTAAAGTGCGTCGTACAACGCTACCTGGAAACTGCCGGGTCCGTTCGAAGCTTTGGCTGCTTCTTCCCCGGCAAGGCCATAATAACCGAGGGCAGCAGCAGTAGCCACAAGGGGATCAGATTCCACAGCACAGAAACATGAGATAGCAGTTGTTGCAGCACATCCTGTTCCGGTAACACGACCGAGCATGGGATGCCCGTTATGCACCTCTATTGACTTATCTCCATTGGTTACAAAATCAATCTCCCCGGTGATAGCAATTACCTTCTTCAATTCTGCTGCAAGCAGGTGCGCACCATGGCGAACAGCGTCTACCGTTTCAAGGGAGTCTACGCCACGAATCTTGATTTCTTCTTCTTTGGTGAATAGCGACAATACCTCCGATGCATTTCCGCGGATGACCGTTATCGGTACCTCGGCAAGGATTCTTTTGGCAGCTTCAGTCCTCAAAGGTGTCGCACCTGAGCCCACCGGATCAAGAACAATAGGGATACCTCTTTTTCCCGCAGCCTTCCCCGCCATAATCATGGAATCAATCCAATAGGGTGTGAGGGTTCCGATATTCAGATTAAGGACGCCGGTAAATGCAGACATGGCCTCCATTTCCTCATGGGCATGGGCCATAATCGGAGAGGCCCCGATGGCAAGCGTCACGTTTGCCGTGCTGTTCATAACAACGAAGTTGGTTATGTGGTGAACCAGTGGTTGACGCTTCCTTACCTCACGAAGTATTTCAATGGTCTTTTTTGAAAATTCACGTTCGTTCATTTTGTTGTCCCGTCCTTAACAAGTATAAATGCCAAATTATCCACAACCTCTTACTTTAAACCTCTAGCACTATGTCTCTAACACTTCTATAAATAGTCATTGCGAGGAGCGTAAGCGACGTGGCAATCTAACTGAGTACCCTCGTTTTACTCGGGACAAGCCTTCGCTTCGCTCGGAATGACAACTGTTATGTTATTAATGGGACAGTACACTATTATATGACCTTTCCCTTCATTGCGTATCAGTATCACGTATCCCACATACTGACCCTTCAGCCTTCCAGTATGGCGACATCTCCCGTAATCGTGCAATGATTGGCGGGAGCTTCTCAATGACGAAATCTATTTCCTCCTCGGTGTTATACACACTCAAGCTGAATCTTACGGAGCCGTGGGCCATGGTAAAAGGAACGCCCATGGCGCGGAGAACATGGGATGGCTGAAGCGATCCTGATGTGCATGCAGACCCGGAAGACGCACAGATGTTGAACTGATCCATGAGGAGAAGAATACCTTCACCCTCGACAAATTCAAAGCTGATATTGGTTGTATTGGGTAGACGATTTGTTCTGTCTCCGTTCACTTTGCTGTTGGGAATGCTTTTCAGAAGCCCGTTTTCAAGTTTATCCCGTAAAAACTTCACCATGGTGTTTTCTGTCTCCATGTTGCGGGCAGCTAGTTCACAGGCCTTCCCAAGGGCAACAATGCTTGCGGTATTCTCTGTACCACCGCGGCGACCCTTCTCCTGATGTCCGCCAATCAGAAAAGGCGAGAACCGTGTTCCCTTTCTCACGTATAATACGCCGACTCCTTTTGGTGCATGAAGTTTATGCCCTGAGAGGGAGAGCATATCAATGTTATTTGTTCTCATGTTGATGGGGATCTTTCCAACGGCCTGCACCGCGTCAGTATGGAAAAGAATCCCTTTCTCACGGGCAATCTGGGCTGCCTTTTCAACGGGGAAAATTACCCCAGTCTCGTTGTTTGCCCACATGAGACTTACAATTGCTGTGTCCTTTGAAAGTGATCTTTCGTAAAGTTCCATATCGAGCCTACCCTCGCTGTCGACAGGCAACTCCGTAACGATACAACCTCTCTCCTTTAAATGCTCGCACAACACCTTAACCGCTGGGTGCTCGACGCGGCTGGTCACGATGTGTCTCTTTTCAGGATAGACCGACAGGGCAGACAGAATAGCAGTGTTGTCGCTTTCTGAGCCGCAACTGGTAAATATGATCTCCTCAACGTCTGCCCCTATGAGGGCAGCTACTTTCTCCCTGGCTTCCCGGATTGTTTTTGATACCTGGCCTCCAAAGGAATGCATGCTTGAAGGATTTCCATAGAGTTCATGGAAATAGGGGAGCATGGCTTCCAGTACCTCAGGGGCGACCTGTGTTGTTGCGTTATTATCGAGATAGATGGTTTTCATTTGGGTTCCTCCTCTACGACCAGATCAGGCGAGACGAGTTCCCGAAGTTTATATTCCACGAATCCCTTGAGGGTCAGTTGTGAAGCCTGGCAAACGGCGCAAGCACCACGGGTCGCCACGATGACCCTGTTGCCTATGACGTCAATGAGGCCTATGTCCCCTCCGTCTTGCTTTAATGAAGGACGGATTTCTTTGTCAATGGTCTCTTCGATCATCCGTATCTTTTGAATATTAGAAAGCTTGGGTTTAGCATCTTTTGGCACTTCCGGTTCTCCTGCCGCATAAATCCTGTCAATGATTCCCTGAATTTTTTCATGACAATTTCCGCATCCACCACCTGCTTTGGTGTAATTCGTTACCTCTTCAATGGTGGTGAGATGGTTCTCTCGAATCGCCCGTTCGATTTCCCGATCAGTGACGCCGAAGCATTCGCAGATAATCTCTTCGCCGGGTTCCTTCGCGGGGGCGCCTTTGCAGTTTGCTATGGCCTGCTCCAGGGCCTGTTGCCCCAGCACGGAACAGTGCATCTTTTCTTCTGGCAGGCCTCCGAGATATTCGGCAATATTCTGGTTTGTCACCTTCAACGCTTCTTCAAGGGTCATCCCCTTGATAATTTCCGTAAGGGCAGAAGAAGAAGCGATGGCGCTTGCGCAGCCGAAGGTCTTGAATTTTGCATCTTTGATCCTTTTGTTTTCATCAAGTTTGAAGGTGAGTTTGAGCGCGTCACCGCAGGCAATTGAGCCAACCTCGGCAACACCATCAGGATTTTCTATCTCTCCCACGTTGCGGGGATTGAGGAAATGTTCCTTTACTTTATCTGTATATTCCCACATAGGTCACTCCTTTTATGATGTTTTTAAGCCGACACATCAGTCTGAACGTAATAACTATCCAACAATTTATACTATGAAAACCAGTATTCCTGCAAGGATTAGGATGACATTGGTTCTCAATTTCCTTCAGTCTACCTACCCTCCGGAGAGCATTGTAAAACGGGGTGCCTCTATTAACTCAACTTCTTCAATGCCCTTTTCTGCTTTGAGATAAAGTAGGCGAAGCAAACCCTTAAAACTCGTAATCTGCCAGCCACTAACTATTCTCCAAAACTCAGGGTTAGCCCAATCCCATATTTTTGTTTCGGCCACTGTGCAGTACCTGCTTTTTCCTGTTTCTCTATCAATCACTTTCAGTCTGATTTTGAGAACTTTATTTAAATCTGTCTGAGCTGTTGTTGACGGAAAGCCCGCCCGGGGCTCTATCAGATGTGGTACATGGGCATGTTCTGCTGAGTTTTCTGTGTCTGACGTTCTGCCAGTGATGCAAGGGTAAAACCGGTCAGTACCTCTTCTATTTTGTTGCCGAGTAGAGACCAGACTTCTCTTGTTACACACGTGGCAGTTTTTGGGCAGGATTTTACATCAGTTACGCAGTCTACAATGCTACAAGGGCCTTCCAAAACTGTGACAATCTCGTTTATAGTAATTTCATCCGGTTGCTTCGTCAAAAGATAACCGCCTTTTCTGCCCCGGAGGGCTTTGACAAGACCCGCCTTGTGCAAAGCACCGAAAATATGTTCAAGATACTTCTCTGATAAACCTTGCCTTTTCGCGATATCAGAAAGATATACCGGAGTTCCAGCAGTGCCGTGTGTTGCAAGATCAAGCATTGCCCTGAGACCATATCTTCCTTTTGTCGATATCTTCATTTAAATATCCTACAAATTTTATAGGAATAATATACTATCGTGATAAGTACCTGTCAAGTATTTTTTACCGACAATTTACTTATTTATGGCACATTATGAGGAGAGTTAGAGCAATTGGGAATTGGTCTTTTTACTGGCAGGCAACTGTCTCTGCCTCCACACCATGTATATAGCAGGATAGATGATTAACTCAAGGAGTAACGATGTGACTATGCCTCCAATCATGGGCGCTGCGATCCGTTTCATCACATCAGCCCCGGCCCCGGTGCTGAACATTATAGGGGTGAGACCGGCGAGGGTGGTGCCTACCGTCATTAACTTGGGGCGAATTCTCTTCACTGCGCCATGCATGATCGCCTCTTTCAGGTCCTCAACAGTCACAAGCTTACTTTCTTTTTTCCATCGTTCGTAGGCAAGATCGAGGTAGAGGAGCATCACAACCCCTGTCTCCGCATCAAGACCTGCAAGGGCTATGATCCCCACCCATACGGCAATACTCATGTTGTAGTTCAGAAGGTAAAGAAGCCAGAAAGAGCCCACGAGAGAAAAAGGGACTGCGAGAAAAACGATGCCCGTTTTTATCATGGACCGGGTGTTGAGATAGATGAGCACAAAGATTATGAGAAGTGTGAGGGGTATAACTATCTTAAGGCGTTCCAGGGTTTTCACCAGGAACTCATATTCGCCGCTCCACTCGAGTCGATACCCTTCGGGAAGCTTTACAGAGGCTACCTTCTCTTTGGCTTCCTCTACATATCCACCCATATCCCTGCCACTGAAGTCTATATAGACGTATGATGTGAGGAGGCCCTGTTCACTCTTGATGGCTGTTGGACCCTTGACAACATTAATGTCTGCAAGTTGGCCAAGGGGAAGCTGCAACAATTTTGAGTTTTGCGTTGTGAGCGTTAAGCCGGCACCCCGCGGAACGGAACCTGAACCCATTGAGGCGCCTGGTGGCGGCGAGGGTACCATCCCGACAGGTACGAGGATCCTCTTCATCCTTTCCACGTCGCCCCTGAGCTCGCGGGCATATCGGACATTGACAGGATAACGTTCTCGACCTTCAATGGTTGTAGTCAGGTTCATGCCACCCAGGGCGGACTGTATAACCTCCTGCACATCCTCGACGCTCAGCCCGTATCGGGCTACCTCCTTCCGCCTGATGTCAAAATCGATGAAATACCCCGTGGTGACCCTCTCGGCATAGGCGCTCCTTGTGCCTGGAATATCCTTGATATAGTGCTCGAGTTCAAGGCCTATCCTCTCAACTTCCTCTATCTTAGGGCCAAGCACCTTTATGCCCACAGGCGTTCTGATGCCTGTGGCGAGCATGTCGATCCGGGCCTTGATGGGCATGGTAAAGGAATTGGCCACACCAGGAATTGACAGGGCATCATTCATCTCATCCTTCAGTTTTTCCACCGTCATCCCAGGTCTCCACTGCGATTCCGGCTTCAGATTAATGACGGTCTCGAACATCTCAAGGGGGGCCGGGTCGGTGGCTGTTTCCGCTCTTCCTGCCTTCCCAAAAACAGAATCCACCTCGGGAATCTCTTTCAGTAGCTTGTCCTGTAACTGGAGAAGGTCAGTTGCTACAGTGATTGATGCCGCGGGAGCCGTGACGGGCATATAGAAGAGGGTTCCCTCATAAAGGGGCGGCATGAACTCCTTGCCGAGCTTCATGAAGGGGATGATTGTCAGAGCTACGATAACGACGCCAGCGAGGATGACGAAGAGCTTGAACCGCAAAGCGAATCGCACGACAGGCTCGTAAAGCCAATGGAGGATACGGCTTATGGGATTTTTATCTTCAGACCTGATTTTTCCGCGGATAAAGACCGTCATGAGCACCGGCGTGAGGGTTATGGCCAGAAATGACGAAAAGAGCATGGCAAAGGTCTTTGTATAGGCTAGGGGCGTGAAAAGCCTTCCTGCCTGGGCTTGCAGGGTGAAGACAGGGAGAAATCCCACGGTTACAACAAGGAGGGAAAAGAACAGGGATGGCCCCACCTCCTTCGCAGCATCAATAATAACCTCTACCCTGGTTGAGTTCAGTTCGGTGTTCTGAGTTCTGAGTTCGGAGTTTTTTGACCCATCGCCCATCGCCCATCGCCCATAACCTGCTTCTTCAAGCTTCTTATGCGCATTTTCCACCATGATAATGGAGGCGTCAACCATTACCCCTATGGCGATTGCAATGCCCGAGAGGCTCATAATATTTGATGTAACCTTCAGGTAATACATGCAGATGAAGGACATGATGATGGCCACGGGTAGCACAAGGATGACCACGAGGGCGCTCGGCAGGTGAAAGAGAAATACGATACAGACAACACTCACGGCTATGGAAAGTTTGATGATCTCGTCTTTGAGGGTGCCTATGGCTCGACGGATGAGGTCTGAACGGTCGTAGGTCGTGATGACCTTCACCCCCTTTGGCAAAGATGGCTCGATATCTTTGGCGATCTTTGCTTTGACCCGGTCAATTACATTGAGTACGTTTTCGCCAAACCTCACAATTACGATGCCACCGGTAACCTCTCCTTTTCCGTCCAGCTCCGCCACGCCTCGCCTAATCTCCGGGCCGAGCTGGATTCTGGCGATATCTTTAAGGTAGATAGGTGTACCGGACGCGTTGGTTCCGACGGCAATGTCCTCGAGATCCCCGATAGTCTTTACATAGCCACGGCCCCTCACCATATATTCAATGCCGGAAAACTCGATCACTCGTCCTTCCACATCAAGGTTGCTTCTCCTTACCCCTTCCATAACCTTTGTTATGGGGATGTTGTAGGCAAGGAGACGGTTCGGATCGAGGGTGATCTGATACTGCTTCACGAAGCCGCCAATGCTGGCGACCTGGGAGACGCCGGGCACGCTCTCGATTGCAAGCTTCAGGTTCCAGTCCTGGAGGGACCGGAGTTGGGCCAGATCATATTTCCCTGTTTCATCAACAATGGCATAGGAGAAGCCCCAGCCCAGGCTTGTGGCATCAGGTCCAAGTACGGGATTGATGCCCTGGGGGAGCTTGTTTCTCACTGCCTGCAGGTATTCGAGGATTCTGCTTCGTGCCCAGTAGATATCTGTACCTTCTTCGAAGATTACGTATATAAAAGAGCTGCCAAAAAAGGAAAAGCCACGGACTGCCTGCACCTGGGGTGCAGCAAGGAGAGTTGAGGTAATGGGATATGTGATCTGATCCTCTACAAGGTCGGGGCTTCTTCCAGCCCATTCGGTATAGACGATTACCTGGGTGTCGCTCAGATCAGGGATCGCGTCAAGAGGGGTGCGGAGGAGTGACCAGTAACCCCAACCGATGGAAAAGAATACGATCAGGAAGACAATGAACTTGTTTCGTGCGCTCAGCTCAATAATTTTGGTAATCATAAGAATCCTTGAAGGGGTCTAGGGTTCAAGGGGCCAAGTGAAAATCAAAACCACTTGAATCCTGGAATCCTCGATACCTCAAACTCTGTATTTCTAATGCTTATGTACCCCTGGGGAAGGCGACGCCTCCTGCTTCTTACCAGGGGTGCCGTCCCTGACCTCAATCCCTTTCAGCTTTGCCTCTGAGTCAATAAGGAAATTGGCTGCTGATGCCACCTTTTCGCCTGCAGTGAGCCCTGCAAGTACCTCAACGAACTTTTCTGCTCTGAGTCCCGTTTTAATGGCCCTTGGCTCGAAATAACCATCCCCCTTGTCTACATAAACGATTTGCCTCAAGCCTGTGTCAATAACCGCTTCATCAGGCACAGCCAGCCTGCTGCCGAGATTAATCTTCAGTTCAACGTCGGTAAACATCCCAGGTTTCAACTTTCCCCCTGTGTTGGGGATACTAAACCTAACCTGAGCTGTTCGTGTTTCTGAAGAAAGGGTAGGGGAGACGAAATCTATTTTTGATGTCAGTTCCCTTCCAGGAAAATAACTGAGTTGTATTTTCGCCGTGTCGCCAACTTTTATAACCGATAATTCGTATTCATAGATATCAGCCAAAACCCAGACAGTCGAGAGATCGGATACGTCGATGAGCCTTTCACCGGCCATTACCTTCATACCCTGGACAGCATATTTCTGGAGGACATAGCCGCTCACAGGGCTATAAATGGTGAGGGTTCTGATTGGTTTCTCGCTTTCCTCGATCATTCTTATCTGTGCATCAGAGATGTCCCACAACTTGAGCCGCTGTCTTGCAGCCTCCATCAGTGCGTCAGCGTCCTTTGAAAGCAGGACAGTTAAATCCTTAGAAGTTTCACCTTGTGCAGTAGTGGTCTTTTTCGCTGACTCTGCAACTCTATTACCGGTTCTTTTTGCCCATCGTACAAGATTGATGAATTCCTGCTGGGTTGCCCAGAGTTCGGGACTGTATATATCTGCAAGGGGCTCGCCTCTTTTCACATAGGTACCGGTGAAATTAACGTAGAGCTTTTCAATCCAGCCCTCAACTTTTGCGTTGATTGTGGTTAGCTTCCTCTCATCATATTCGATCTTCCCCACTGTTCTTATATTTTTTTGAAGGGGCTGGATAGATGCTGCGATAGCCCTGGCCCCGATGAGCTGCTGCTTCTCAAGAGGAATCTCAACGGTCGGTGCCTCTTCCTGTTCTGGGGCAGATTCTTTTGTTGTTACGGGAGTGTTTGCAGATTTCCCTGTTGAATTATCTCCGACGGTGGCAGCTTTTTGCACATTTCGGCTATCCTTACAGGAAGAATAGAGAAAAACGATTCCAACTGCCATGATCACGCAACAGATTATTGTGGTCAACTTTTTCATTGACTTGCGCCTCCAGTCCCAGACTCCTCACTTACCGGATTCTTTATGCCTTTGTTTTTCTCAGAACTTAAAACTCCTCCACCCTCCGCAGTAGGAACTCTACCGCTACGGAGGAGGGGGAACTCCGAACTACCTCGTCCCGTAAGCGCATCAAGTCGCGCGATTGCTTTTTCACGCTCCACGTACTGCGCCCAGAAAAGAAGTTCCGTGTCGAGGAGCGCCTTGAGTCGCGAAATAGCTGTAATCGCCTCGATCTTCCCGATGGTGTAACCGGAAAGGGCGAGCTGGAAGTCCTGCCGAATCTTTGGTGAAACACCTTCTTTGTAAAGTGTCATAAGTTTTTTACCGGTTTGTGCCATTGAGTAATTTTCTCTGATGGCTGAGGACAACATATACTCAGTGGACGCGAGTTCCCTTTTTGCCCCTAACTGGTTTGCTTTTGCCTCAAGAACAGCCTGATCCTGTTTTGTCTTGTAAAAAATTGGAATATTTATAGTAGCAGTAAGGCTTGCCATATCCGTCAATCCCTTGGTTCTGGGATAGTAATTGGCGCCGATGGTAAAATCAGGATAGTATTCTTTCTGTGCCATCTTCACCTTGGCGTCAGCCGCCTCGACCATCTTTTCGCGCGATCTGATCTCAGGTGAGTCTTTTTTGGCTTTCCGGATAAGCTCTTCCAGGGAGAAGGCATAAGGGGTCTGGGGCGGATCAACAGGACGACCGAGGGGTGAGCTTGCCTCCCTGCCGATGGTTGTATTCAACATCCCTGTAGCTACTTCGATTTTTTGTTTCTGCATCGCTTCTTTCTCAATGAGCATATATTTTTCTGTCTGGGCCATTACAACTTCCTGTTGGGACCCCATTCCGGATGAATACCGGGCTGAGGCAGCATCTTCTATCCTCGAAAAAAACTCTGCAGTCTCCTTCAGGATATCGATGTTTTTGTACGCAAGAAAGAGTTCATAATAAAGCTGTTTAACAGTGGCAATGACTTTGAGTTGAGTTGCTTTATACATATCTTTAAAGCTTTCCATGTCTTTTGTTGCCATTTCTCCCTTTAGCGCCCGTTTGCCAGGGAACAGGAACATTTGGGATAAAGAAAACATACCCATAGCGTCCGGTTCATCACCTAAAGTAAATCTCCTGAAACCTTCATTCTGATATCCGAACATGAACATCGGGTCCGGGAGGCTCTTTGCCTGGGGAATCCTGTAACCGGAAGCGGTAACTTTTGTCTCAGAGACGAGAAGTTCGGGGCTGTTCTTGAGGGCTTCCTCAACCAGGTCGCCCAGGATAAGTTCTTTGGTATATGCAGTATAAGATAGTGAAAAGTGAAAAGTGAAAAGTAGAAGGCAGATCAGAAACAGCCTGCGACAAATAACCGATGGTTTTCTTTTATGGTGTGATCCCGAACTCTTGCTGCCAGCCGCTAACCGATGGGCGCTAACTGGTTGAGAGCTACTTCGCATCGATAGTGAATTTGACCGACGTAGTCTTGCCTGCACGGGTTATTCTTATGTCATTATTCCATGAACCGGCCATGGAATAATTCACGATTACCATGTAAGCGTTGCCCTTGAGCTCAGCGTCGGCCTTATAGTTCATGGGGGCCATCCCGGCCATTGGGGGCATGGAGTATGAAAGTGCGACCTTTGCATCTGTGACAGCTTTACCAGAGGCATCAGTAATTGAAATTTCTACATTGTTTTTCCCCGCTATAGGAGGGTTCCTGTCTATCTTTATCAGGATGCCATACTCCCCTGCTTTTTTGTTGACCTCATATTCTTTTGCAGCAACAATACCTACCAAACAAAGCACCGAGAACAGAAAAGTTATTGTCAAAAGAGATATTGCTTTCATTTTTATCCTCCTCAATATTAATACCTTAATGTTAGGCAGCTATTGCTACTTGTCAATATCTGCGATGTTTAGATCACGGCATCGGACGCCTTAGCCTCGTCAAGGCCCGTGAGCAAACCGTCAAAAAGGGCTGTTGAAAGATAACGTTCACCGGCATCAGGAAGGACGACGACTATGGTTTTGCCCTCGTTCCCCGGTTCCCTTGCGATTCGCGCGGCAACTGTGACGGCGGCACCGCATGAAATACCGGCAAGAATGCCTTCCTCCTTCGCTAGTCTACGAGCCATCTCAATGGCTTCTTCATTGCTGACCGTCTCTATCCTGTCGACAAGCGTCAGATCCAAGACTTTGGGCACAAAACCTGCCCCGATGCCCTGGATCTTATGGGGACCTGGTTTGAGTTCTTCGGCATTTCTTGTCTGGGTAAGGATTGGAGAGTGAATCGGCTCCACCGCGACAGAGATAATGGGTTTATTGCAGGTTTTCTTGAAGTAGCGACTCACGCCAGTAATGGTACCACCCGTACCAACACCGGCAACAAAGATATCAATATTGCCATCGGTATCATTCCAGATCTCAACGGCCGTCGTCGCTTCATGAATGGCGGGGTTGGCAGGGTTCTCAAACTGCTGGGGAAGAAAATACCGTGAAGGATCAGATGCAGCAATTTCCTCCGCTTTAGCGATGGCGCCTTTCATTCCTTTTGAGGCCTCGGTAAGTATCAGGTTTGCCCCGAGTATCCTCAAAACTTTGCGTCGTTCAATGCTAAAACTTTCCGGCATGGTGAGGGTCAGTTTATACCCGCGGGCTGCGGCCACATAAGCGAGTGCTATGCCGGTATTCCCTGAGGTAGGCTCAATAATCTCCATTCCTGGCTTAAGTTTGCCTGTTTTTTCTGCATCCCATATCATGGCAGCTCCTATGCGGCACTTAACCGAGTAGGCCGGGTTCCGTCCTTCGATCTTTGCAAGGACAGTGGCCTTTGCTCCGTCAGTCACCCTGTTAAGCCGAATAAGGGGTGTCTTTCCTATTGAAAATGAATTGTCCTGATAAACTGTTCCCATTTTTTACCTCCTTATAGTCTTCAGAATGAAGAGTCACCTCTTCGAAATGTATCAAAATCATACTAATATAATAGGATTAGTATAGTTTATAAAAAGGAACTTGTCAAGCTTTTTTGAACGAAAATTTATGTGATGATGAGGACCTTTGCACCCCTTATTTTGCTTGTCTTAAGCTCAATGAGCGCTTTGCTTGCATCTTCGAGCCTGAAGGCTTGCACTTCGGGTCGTATTGGTATTAATGCTGCCAGAGAGAGGAATTCACTTACATCCTGGCGGGCCACATTGGCAACGCTCTTGATCTCTTTTTCGTGCCAGAGATGGGTAGGGTAATCGAGTTTGAGCAACTGCTCCTTATCGATATCTTCTTTACGAATGGCATTGATGACCAGTCGCCCACCAGGAGAAATGTTCTTGAGAGCCCCTACGATAGGCTTCCAGACGGGGGTTGTGTCGATGGCACAATTAAGTTTCTCGGGTGGAGTTTCACTGATATCCCCAGCCCATGCTGCACCCAGCTCTATGGCAAAGGATCGTTCACCCTCGCTTCTCGCAAAAGCAAAGATCTTTGCTTTTGGGTATTTATGCCTTGCCATCTGGATTACAAGGTGGGCAGAGGCTCCGAATCCCACAAGACCTAGGGTATCGCCATCCTTCATGTTCGTGAGTCGTAGAGAACGATAGCCAATGGTCCCGGCACAGAGAAGCGGCGCTGCTTCCAGGCTTGAGAAGATTTCAGGAATGGGGAAGGCATAATCCTCATGTGCTATTGTGTACTCGGCATAGCCGCCATGAACATCACGCCCGGTAGCAACGAACTTCTCACACAGGTTGTCGTTTCCTTCGATGCAGGGCTTGCATCGGCCGCAGGCTGAGTTAATCCAGGCGATTCCCACCCGATCTCCGATATTGAACCTTTTCACCTTTGTTCCTATTTCTTCTACTTGTCCCACCACCTGGTGACCAAGGACAATAGGAAAAAAGCTTGGGGGAGTTCGACCCTCGATCTCATCCAGCTCGGTGTGGCACACACCACAGACAGAAACTTTGACAAGCAGATCCTTATCTCCAGGCACAGGCTTTGGTATATCCACTAACTCCAGAGGCGCCTCATTTTCCCGTAGGTTGGTAATCCTGTTGAGTACTATTGCTTTCATGATTTGTCCTCCGTGAAATGCTAAATCGGGCGATGGGCTATGGGCAATAGGCTATAGGTGGTGATGTAAAAGATTGCCACATTGCTTGCGCTCCTCATAATCAGATTTTAAAAAATGTTAAAAAGTTCTAAAGCTCCTTGGCGCTTTTGCTATTGCCTATAGCCCATTGCCTCTAGACGGAATTCGTGTTTGTTTGTTCGATGAATCTCTGAATCGCCGCAAAGTACTGTTCGAGCCCTGCAAACATGATGTCGTTGTGATCGGCGCCGGGAATAATTATTAACTCCTTATCCTTAGCACCGATATTCTTGTGGAGGTCTTCAGCCTCCCTCAGAGGCACGAGTATATCATTTTCACCGTGGATGATAAGAGTGGGGATGGTTATCTTCCTGACCAGGGAGATGCATTCTTCATAAACTGTAAACAGATCGATTGCACCTGTAGGCAAACCAAGGTGGAAAATAAGCTGAGTAATACTCGGAAACCCGCTCTCGATGATGAGCCCCTTGATTTGATCAGGATAGTGATATGCAAGTTCAAGGGCAGAGATGCTGCCAAGGGATCTACCCATGAGCCACACATCGTCTCGCATTCCCCTTTGCAATAGCTCGTTTTTGATGCCCTTGAAGAGGATAGGGGCGTCGTGGACAAGGCAGCTAAGCGTAGGGCTTCCACTGCTTGCACCATATCCACGATAATCCGCAACAACAAGATTGAGCTCACACTTGGTATAGAAGGGGGCAATGGTATCGTAGTCGCTTACAACTTCTCCATTCCCATGAAAGAAGACGATCCATGGCCAGTTGTCATTGCCCTTGTAGAAGCGACAGGTGATCACCACATCCTCATCGACAGGAATTGGCTTATCAAAAGCGTTTGAAGGGGTTTTGCTATGAGAGCTGCGGGGATAGAAGATGTAGCCTAAGGCCGGTGAATTGTCGATCTCCCTGTAATCGGGCATGATCACCTCCATAGATAGTGGGCTATGAAGACATATTACAGAAAAATGCCAGTGGATTCAAGGATCTGTGTTAAGGCGAAATATGGCGTAACACGCTGGCCAGATCTCGGGCGTGCTCTTTGAGGTGAGCCTTGATGACCTCAAAGTCAGAGGTATCTCGGGCCTGGTACTCGCCGAGTTGGGAATTGATACTCTGCTCTATTTCATCTTGGGAGAGCGCTTTCGCCGAAGTTATAAAATCAGCAAACGTGAAGGCTCCACACTGACCCTGTTCCTCCTTTGTTTTCATGGCTTGCACAAAACCTTCAATTGCAGCCGTTACAACAGTGCTGCCAGCCCAGGTTGTGTCGCCCATTCCTTCCAGTTTATCGAGTCTCATTTTTGTGGTTAATTCGATGAAAAAGTTAAGAAGACCCCATAAAGGATTGGTAGCATCACAGGCATCGGAAGACGTGAAAGCCTCGTAGCCTCTTGCCGTTACCAGCCTCACGTCAACATTTTCTGAATCTGTTTTTACAATAAAATCACCAGCACCATGGTGCCAGGGGATTATCCGTTCGCTGGTTTCCACATCATAATAAAGGCTGAGAATTCTGGATGCTTCCCTGATGATTGCGTAAGCTTCCAGATCGGAAGCAGGTCGATTACCCTTTCCCATATCCCATAGAACAACCGCATCCTTGCCTTCTTCATCCTTTGAGAAATGCCATTCGTGGTAGCCCTCGAACCATTCTGCAAGGGTTAAAGCAACATTCTCAACGCGACTGTCCTTTTCTACGTCGAGAGAATTTATACAAAACACCCGAGGCAAATAGGGGAGGCCAGTCCTTGTATTGATATAAGAAATAAGGTTATATTCCAGTGTGATATTTTCCTGAGCAGTAGTTGTCAGGGCTGCGCTTACGGCAAACTTTGCTTTCTGACTTCCCGATACTATTTCAGCGCTGACTATCTGATAGAGAGTGCCATATTTTTCATACCGTATAACGACATTGTCGATGTCTCGGAGTCTTATATCCCGTCCCCAGATTCGTGAGAGCAATGAAGTGAGGACCGGGCCTGCTCTGTCAAGCAAAAAAAGCCTGACTAAATGGAAAAAATCCCCGAGGGCCATAAAGGGATGGTTTCGCATTGGTTCTACCATAAAGGGACGGGCAAGGGTCTCGGAATCGACGGGTACATCACCATGAGGTGATGAAAAAAAATAGGAAATATTCATTATGTTGTAATCCTTTCAGGATTTTGTCATCATCTACCAGTCGTAACATGAAAACGTATCTCAGATTTTGGACTTGCTATGAGCTTACAGCTAGGAGTTGTCCTAATTAGCCGCCTGCTAAGAAGACCAGAACTGACACCGAATCCCCATCTTTGAGAGGAGTTGTGAGTTCATTGGGGTAGGCTGTTTTACTATTGACGTAGATTTCTACATAGCCTTTCAGCTGACCGGGTTTCTGAAATAATTTCTTTTCTGCCACGGGAAAACGCTTTATAACCTCTTTGAACATCTCTCCTGTGTCTTTTACATCGAGATCCAACTCTGTCTCCACGCCGTTTACAAAGGGGTGGAGGGTAACTTTAATAGCCATGAGAAACCTCCATTCGTAGCTAACTAAATATTTTGAGCACAGGTTCCGTTAGAAATAAAAAAAAATAGGTTTTTTTGGACCCAGTGCCTCTTACCTTTAACCTGTTTCAAATCTAATCATAAAAAGGGGTACAGGCAAGGGCTCACAAGAACCATCACCTGCACCCCTCAAAAGTCCTAAACTCGCGGGCTTAGCCAGTAACGGACAGGGTTATAGCCCTTCGTACTGAATAGTTGCGCCCAGCTTCCGGGCCTCAGAAATCTTGAGAGCCGCATCTCTTTTCTTATTCAGGCTTTCCCGTGAAGGCGTGATGAAATCAACCGCCTTCATATCGCAGAACCTTACACACTGGGGATCGCCATGGCAGAGGTCGCACTTGAATACCTTTTTTTCTACCGGGTTGAAGTTCATAGCGCCGAATGGACAGACTGCGACGCAGGAACGGCAGCCGATGCAGATATCATGATCAACGTGGACCCTTCCTTCTGCCTCGTCACGGTAGATTGCCTTCACCGGGCAGACGTTCAAACATGGAGCATCAACGCACTGCCGGCATGTCATAGGGATGTAAAGACCTTCCCATTCCCATTTCTCTACTTTGATACGGGACTTTGACGGGTTGGAAACGCCATCGTGGAAGACTGAGCATACAAGCTCACATCTTCTGCATCCCGTGCATTTTTCATGATTAACGACTATAGCTTTTGCTTCCATTCATATCCTCCTTATATTCCTATCGCTTTAGATGCGGGAAGGTTCTTTGTCGAGATTTTCAAGTCCATATTTCTTCACAGACTCGGGCGTGGGTACACCGTTCTCATCAAGTCCCTTATACTTATAGAACAACGCCCTCATCTCGAGGAATTTGTTTTTGTCGATGGTCTTTCCGATAACGTCAGGTGCTCCGCGCTTACACGGTTCCGTGAAGTACCGTTCTGCAAGTATCTCGCCCTTGTATGGATCGTCCTTCTTCATGCCTTCCCTGATATTAAAGAGCCTCTCAACCATGTTACCTCTCTCTGCGATGTCCCAAATGTCCTTTGGCGATAGCTCGAGGCCCACGTTATAGTACAAGACCTTTGACCAGTCTTCGAAGTTGGGCAATGTTGCCCCGAGGAATGTTGTATGGTACTTGCAGGTGCCGAGCATGTCGACGGCCATGTAACAGTTTTCATGCCACACAACCTGCCACGGTTTGCCGATGTATTCCGTATGGTCTGAGCTTAAAGGTCCATCATATGCTACTGGGCTGCTGTAAATTGCTCTCATGACCGGAACCGGGAGGTGATAAAGGTCGATTGCCGGACGGCTCCTCAGGTGGTCTGAACCTCTCGAAGCAAGGGCGAGATTGAGAGCGAGGGCTGGTGTTGCTCTCTCGTCTGAATGGAGATTCTGCATGCCCTTCATGTGAATAAGATACTTGAATGAGTCTTTGCCTATCTTCTCAGATGCCTTGATGCCGCCCTCGGCAAGTATATCGCCAAGTTTGGTGTCTCTTTTACAGATGTGGTGGACCATCTCGATCACGGCGTCATCATTGCCGAACCGTAAATCGATACCGTCCGTATCCTTACTCGTGAGTATTCCATGCTCATAAAGTTCCATTGCCCAGGAGATGGTGCTGCCGATTTCAAGATTGTCCACGCCGTACTGATCGACAAGGTGGTTACCGATGAGAAGCGTATCGAGGTGGGTACAACCCGGCTCACCGCAGAAGGCGCCCTGAGAAGTATACTCTGGGCCTTCATCATAATTACCAACTACTCCCCATTTTCTCGCCAATGGTGTATCCGGAATTTTATATTTGGCGCGGCAGTGGACCTGGCAACCGAAGCAGCCTGTCATATTATATTCGCTGCCGATACTTTTCTTTGACCACTCATCGATGTTTTCAGGCTCTATCTCATCACAGTATGTGAGCTGGTTATATTCAAAGTTGTTGGTTCTCACACCACCCCAGGAGTTTGTTGCACCCCAGATAAAGGGTGTTCCGAGGGTACCCATTGTCTGGTTCACTTTTGCGCTGGTGATCTGCTCGATGTACCTCTTATCGAATTCCAGGGCTTCCATAGGATGGGCGATCTTAATATCCATGGTTCCGCGAGCTGCTATCATCTTCAGGTTTTTTGAGCCCATGGTGCATCCGCCGCCGCTTCTACCATTTGCGTTCTTGATGCCTGACATAACGTTGGCGTACCGTACGAGGTTCTCGCCTGCTGGACCGCACACAGCGCACTTGACGTCGGGATCGCCCAGCTCTTCCCTTACAGCCCACTGGGCCTCTGTTACTGATTTGCCCCACAGATTCTTGGCGTCTTTAATCTCCACCTCGCCATCATGAACAAAGATATACACGGGTTTTGCGGCTTTGCCCTTTACAACGATATGGTCGAAACCTGCCCACCTGAGTTCTGGAGCGAAGAATCCGCCGAAGTTACCGCTCCCCAAAAGGCCGGTGAGGGGGTTTTTCGTCATAACATCAGTTCTGGCGCCTGCTGAAGCGCACATTCCACCGAGGATGCCTGCACTGAAGATTACAGCATTATCCGGGCTCAACGGGTCGCAGCCTGGTTTTGAATGCTTGTACAGGAGATATGCAGCAAGTCCCCTGCCACCAAGGAATTGCTTCCTGACTTCCAGGGGAATAGGCTTAATATCAATCTTACCGGTTGTAAGATCTACTATAGCTACTTTGCGATCTAACGACATATTACTTTCCCTCCTTCTTCTCTGTCTTCTCTGTAAACTTGGCCCACTGCTCGTGTGCAAGCTTCTCGCTTGTTTCCCAGACAGGCCCTTTGACCCTTGGGAAACCGGGTTTTATCCAGAAAATCCTCCACTCGGAACCGCACTTCGGGCATTTAGCCTTCATCTGTCCCGGAGCAGGGGTAATCCTGGCCTCACAACTCGGATTCATGCACCGAACCTGGCCATACGTCCTTGTACTTCTTAGACTTTCAGCTGTTGATTTGTCCTCTGCCATTGCTATCCTCCTTTTTTCTTAAGAGATCGTTTATTAAACAAAACAGCCACGCTGTTGAGATTCCGTACCATGTGAAAATTCTTCTGACTGATGAAGGAGCACTCAATCATTCAATTCCCTTTTCTCAGGCTGCCTCACGGGCCTTGAAGGCCTTATAAGACTGGTTTAAGATCATCAAGGGGTGCATGATCTTTGCACCGGTGCCAGCCTGTACCTGGAGTCCACAACCACCACAGTCCGTTACAACAACATCAACGTTTGCAGCTTTTACTTCATTCCATACCTTGCTCGCTATCTCTTGCGAGCGCACGAAGTTTTGTGTTTTCATGCCGTATGATCCGCCCATACCGCAGCAGTTCAGATTGACACCCACAACCTCGATACCCGGGACCATCTTCATCAGATCGACAGCGGCAGTGAGGTTCTGAATCCTCAAATGACATGGATTATGATAATAAACCCGTAAGTGAAGTTCTCCGAAATTTGTATTGAGTTTCCCCAGGCTATGAAGGCGCAGGAGGTATTCGCAGGCGTCATAAACATTTTTAGCGACAAACCGCGCTTCTTCGCTGTCAAAAAAAGGCAATCCTTCCCTGCGAAGCATCATGTTGCAGCTTGGGCAGGTACTGAGAATGTCGTATCCGGGTTGAGCAGCCTTTGCGAGAGCCTTCACGTTGAATGTAAAATTTTTCTTTGCGCCATCGAGATTGCTATTGGCCATCTGGGGCATACCGCAACATTTTGTGTCAGGAACAATGACCTCAAAACCGTTTTTCTCCATCACCTCAACGAAGGACTTACCAATGTCTGGCCCGTAGTAATCGGCAAAGCAGCCCGTGAAATACACAACTTTGTTAGTCACGACGTCCTCCCTTCAGCCAATGCCTGAATGTTTTACGATTGAAAGCCGGCAAGTGTGAATCACGGTGTACCCCGGTGAAGAGTTGCATGAGCTGTTTCACTGGCTTTAAGCTTGTCATCCAGGTGGACAGCGGGGCAAACAATGTGCCCATCTTTGCCAGCAGTTCGGGATCATCGAGCATTCTCTTTTTCCAGCTTCTTGTGTGGTGGGAATAATGTTCAACTTGTGACTTCCAGAGAAGGGTCGGTATTTCAATATCTACCGGACACTCTACCTCACATCGACCGCAATGGAGGCAGACCTCAACAGAGGGAAGCCATCCCTGAAGGTAACCGAGGAGGTAGTTTTTCGGACTGTAAACCATCCCACGCTCATGGAGGGCATGCTGACCAACAGGGCATTGACGGGCGCAGGCCCTGCAATCAATGCAAAGAAATAGTTCCTTGTAGCCATTTTTTAGAAGTTCAGTTCGGCCATTGTCAAGAATCACAACATGAATTTCTCTTTCAATGTCCCCAGAAAGAACAGGCAAAGTATCGAAATCGTAATTCTCAATATTGTTGGGGATAAGGTCTAGAAGAATACTTTCAAGACCGAAGATCCCCATGCTTCTTGTGTGGAAGAGGGCATCCTGCCGAGTTTTGAGGACCTTCTCAAGGCTGACGATAAAAACGATCTTTTTTGCCTGGGTAAGATCTTTTGAAATGTTAGACATATGCTGGAGAAAAAAGATGGATCCGTCATCTGCTGAGATAGCATTTACACCCAGGATAGCAACATAATCACGAGTTTCTGTAGAGCTTAACGTGCCAATTTCCTTCCGACTATCAAAGGATTCAACCAGGTTTCGCCCATGCATGCCCGGGAGAGACCAATAATCTTCCACCTTTTTCTGAAATTTGCCTTCTTCAAAATTTTTGAATTCCGTGAAATACCTGAGATATGTTTTGAGCCCTGAAGCATGCAACTCTTGCCGTAGTTCGTTCACAACCACATTTGATTTATTTATTGAAGCAAGGGTTGTTTCTTTGGCAACATTGCGGATATACTGTGCAGCCTCTTTGGCGTCTTTTGCCTTTGTTATTTTTAGGTCACCGTATTGTTTGAGGGCTTTGTCCAGCTCTTCAAGAAGTGTGGGGTAATTATCCCGAGTATATTTTCTGATTTCCTTGAGATGCTCTTTGACTTCGTCGATGTTCAGGCGGTGTTCTTTTCGGACAAAGATACTTGCAGCTCGATGTTTGCTTTGTTCGGCTGATGGTTCGACTACATTGATCTTAGGAATAAGACTCACGGCATGTCCTTTATATTAGGCGTACTTCAAATCCATGATTTCCATCAGAGCTGAATATAGAATGAACATAGCAAGAAAAAGAGAAACAACGCGTTTCAAAATTTTGTTGAGTTAATGATCTGAAAAAAAGTTGATGATTCATGTTTAAACGTTCGGTATTGTAAACCATGATTAATTTACATCGAATATCTATTAATTGTCAAGCATATTTTAATTGACAGATGAATTATAAAATGATAAAAATGTTCTCTATAGTGAACCATGTATAACGCACCGATTATAAAAAAGGCCATTGAAATTCTTCGTCTCCTCGTTAAAGAGTATCAACCTTTGGGGGTGACAGAAATAGCCAAAGACCTTTCAATAAGCAAAAGCACAGCTTATGGAATATTGCAGAGTTTTCAGGAAGAGGGATTGGTAAGCAAAGATAGTACAACAAAAAAATATACAATCGGCAAAGAGATGATGAGGCTTTCAAAAATGGTTTTTAAAGGGCAGGACATTGCCACCATAACCAGACCTTTTCTTGAAATGTTTGCCGAACTCGTCAATGAAACAGTTTTTCTTGGGGTTCGAGAGTATGATTCGGTTAAAATTATTGATGTGATAGAGGCAAAAAAAGATTTCAAAATATCTTCACCCATCGGCACAAAACTGCCAATTACAGCAGGGGCGATTGGGAAAATATTTCTTTCCACCATGAGCAATGAAGAAGTAGTCGATTTTCTCAAGGACAAGGGTTTGCCTCAGTACACCGAGAATAGCATTACCGATATTAATCTTTTTATAGAAGAAATTGAGAAAACACGAGATTTAGGATACAGCATTGACCTTGGAGAATACCTGAAAGGCGTTTGGGCAGCGGCAAGCTTAATCTACCAGGATGCAAGTCCGGTAGGCGCTATATGGTTCGTTGGTTTCTCCAACTCTATGATCGATGAAAGATTGCACTACATCATAAACAACCTAACAAACACTGCAAAACAAATAAGCACAAGACTTTCTTTTAGCCCGCTTTCAGAAAAGGACTAGGAAAAGCAGGATTAAGCGATTAAAAGGGGGGGGGGACTGATGAACGACGGACGAATCAGTATTGAATTGCTGTTGCTTCCTAGCGAAGCGATCGTCCCAGCGACTTGCATGCCGAACTCTTTCTGAGGCAGGCAGGAGCGGTCTTCCTTCTGACTCACTGAACAAAAGAGGGGGGGGCGACGTGAGCCCCAAAAAATGGTTATGTATATCCGAGTTCTTTTGAGATGGAACGCGAGGCCTCAAGGAGTTGTTGGATAGTGTTCTCAATAGTTCCTTCTTTTATTTGAAAAACCGGTTGTGTTGCTCCAAGGGCAGCAACAACATTACCTGAAAAATCTCTAATGGGTACACCGATACCAAGGAGTCCTTCAACAATCTCATCCTGCTCCATATAGTAGCCTGCTCGTTTAGCCTTATCGAGATTCTTAATTATCCGACGTGTATCTGTGATTGTTTTAGGAGTAATTTTTGTAGGAGGGTATAGCCTTAAAAGACGACTTATCTCCTTGTTGTCCATGTAAGCAAGGAGAGTCATGCCGAGCATGCCGAAGTAAGGAGGTCTTTTAAGTCCTATATGGGAGGTTACCCGAATAATGCTATCCATTTCTCTCTTATCTATATAAAGAAGCTGATCGTCTTTCATGACACCGAGGAGAATAGTTGCTTTAAGGCTGTTGGAAAGGGCATCCATATAGGAAGCTGCCGTTTTTCTGACTGAGAGAGACGAATAAACAAGGCCTCCAAGTTCGAGAAATCGGAGTCCCAAGCTATACTTTTCTTGATCCGGATCATACTTAAAAAAACCTGCGCTTTCAAATGTCTTGAGTATTCTGAATACGGTGGTTTTTGGAAGTCCGGTTTTCTTCTTTATCTCTGAAAGAGTGAATGATTCGTCACCATAGGTAAAGATATCAAAAATTCTTACACTCTTCTCAAGAACCCTGACAGAATATTTTTTTTGATCTCCGTTCATATCAAAAAATTAAACTGTGTAAAGAATAGAAACAAAGCTTGGTCTTGTTGTTTTTTCCATATTTTCCTCACGTATTAAAAAGGCCGTTCCTCAAAAGAAGTTGGAACGGCCCTGACCAAAGGGGAGGGATGGGGGCGACCTCCCCGTAGTTTGATCCAATTGGAAACTCTGCATAGATTTCAACGCCGTTAATCCCTGACCTATGCCTCTTTTTCAACAGTGGGGGTTATGAACTTGAGTATATAGAGGAAGGTCAGGATTATCTCGGCATTCTTTCGTATAGCGTTATTATCCTTCGCAAGTTTTTTTAACTTTTGCGCACTTTTTTCTAGTTTCATTATCTCTTTTTTGATCTCGTCCATTAGTGTTTACCTCTCATATCTTTAAATCGTTTTGCCTTTAAATCATAGCGTGGCAGGGCGCCTGGAGGTTCAACGACTACTTTGCAGGAAAGATTTGTTTTTATCTTATGCCTCTCGCCGAGTCTCTTTGCAACGTCTGCAGCTTCATCCTTCCCAAGCTTCGCATCGGCCTCCATCCTGAGGGTTATTTTATCCATAATGTCTTCACGGGTAACAACAAGTTCGTATTCTACTATCTCGGGGAATTCTGACCTGATAAGCTGTTCGACGGTCTTTGGAGAGAACAGTACGCCCCGAATCTTGCTTATATCATCAACCCTGCCAACAATCTCCATGAGCTTCAATGAGGTTCTGCCGCATTCGCATGTCGAAGGCCCCTTAATAGCAACATCGTTCGTGTTGAATCGGATCACAGGGAAAGACCTTCTGCCCAGAGGAGTAATTACTATCACGCCAAGCTCACCTTCGGCGACCTCTTTCGAGAGGGTATCTTTATCAAGCAACTCAACAAGGAAGAAGGGTTCCACGATATGAAGACCCTGCTGAGCCTCGCACATGCCGGCGAAACCGCACGTTTCAGTGCTGCCGATGTGGTCAAACATCTTACAGTTATAGGTCGCCTCAATCCTCTTGCGCGTCGCCTCAGGAAGGGGCTCACCTGCGCCCAGCGCCCGTTCGATACCGAGAGACTTTGGGTCAATACCCATTGACACTGCTTCCTGAGCGATGTTGAGGAGATAGGTCGGTGTGCCGCACATAGCATTTGCCTTGAGCTCGATAATCTTGTTGACCCTTCCCTTCGTATCAAGGGCGCCGCCCGGGACTACTTCGCAGCCAAGCTTCTCTGCAGCATAGTGTGCCTCCCAAAATGCCACATATACATTGTATCCGAAGGGGAGAAAAACCCTGTGCCGTGGCCTGAATCCGGCCATGTAAAGAATGTGACACCATGACTCAATTCGCCACTGCCAACTCTCGTAGGATTCTGGTACATAGACAGGTTTTCCCGTAGTACCGCTGGTCTGCCTGAAGCTTGAAACATTGGCAATATCGACGCCAAGGAGACCGCCGTAAGGAAAGGGCTCAACATCCTCCTGCCATTTTCTCAGTTCTTCTTTGTACGTGAACGGGATTTTCTTAATATCGGCAAAGGTTTTGATGTCCTTGATGTTTATCCTTTTCAGTTTGTCTTTATAAAGCTGGGAATTGGCTTTGGCGTATGAGAGAAGGTTTTTGAAGTATGAGAACTCAATATTCTCAAGTTTCTCCCGTGGCAAAGTCTCTGTGTAAGGATTCCAAAATTCCATAATCCCTCCTTTCGTTTCATATTATGAAACATCGTTTCTAAAATGAATAGATAAAGCATAAAAGAAACATAATCTTCTGTCAAGCAAATTCAGAAAAACAACACAAATAAAAATAACTTTTGTTGCAATGTATTTATCCCAGATTAGGTTATTAGACTTTAGTGTCCTTTTTCCCGAGTAAACCGACACAGATACTTATACTGATGGAGAATTCGTGCTTAATAAAAGCAAGGCTTTTCATTCAAGCCGTTTCTTTATGTCTTCCCTGAGGGTCTTCTTGTCTACCTTACCGACTTTCGTTGAGGGCAGTGAGTCAATAAACTCGATTCTCTCTGGAAGTTGCTGTACAGAAGCACCGTTTGCCTTGAGGAAGGCTATGATCTCTTCGAAGGTTGGATGTGGTCCCTGTTTTGCAACGACATAGGCACAAACCCTCTCACCGAGGACCGGATCAGGCATGCCGACAACGGCCGCTTCATGAATGTGAGGATGAGCACTCAACCGGTGTTCAATCTCCAGGGCGCTTATTTTCTCTCCACCTCTGTTGATAATGTCCTTAATCCTTCCCGTTATAGTTATGTTTCCAAATTGATCCTTTCTTGCCTTGTCTCCTGTTTTGAAGAAGCCATCTTTTGTAAAAGTCTCTTCATTTTCCTTCTGAGATTTAAAGTAGCCGGTAAAGATACCCGGTCCTTTTGAGACAAGTTCCCCTTCGGTTCCGGCTGGTACTTCGTTTCCTTGGTCGTCAATGATCTTTATTGTGTCATATGGGCAGGCAGGCCGTCCTACGCTGTTACAGATAATATCAATACTATCTCCAGGTCGGGTTGCTGTGTTTGTACCCTCGGACGATCCGAACCCGTTGATGACTATACATTTGAGTTTTTCATAGGCACCCCTCAATAACTCTGGCGTGCTTGGCGCTCCACCGACCGATATCTTTTTTAGTGAGGTTAAATCATACTTTTCAAGACCATCCATTGTGATGATTCTCGCAATGAGTGCCGGAACAGAAGGTATGGCAGAAACCTTTTCTTTTTGAATCCAATCACAAATGTCTTCAGGCTGAGTGGAATCAAGGAGGACGAGCTTTGCAAAATTCAGAAAAGCAGCCCCGATACCCCAGTGCATGGCCATACTGTGACCAACAGGGGTTACCACCATGAATGTATCATTGCTCGTAATGTCCCAGGCCCGGGAGTGATATTCAACGTTGCAGATGTAACAATTATGGGTCCGTACGCTTGCTTTTGGCAGGCCGGTCGTCCCTCCTGTGGGCATAATATGAGATACCTCGTCAGGGTCGGGTCGTCGTTCCTCAAGGGCTTTGAGGTTCGCAGGGGTCAACTCTGCTTCTTCGATCAGCTCTTCGAGGGTAGGGTACTTACCTTTCTTTTCAGCCCTTACCTGGACTATCTGATGAATCTGGGGATTTTCTTTCATGACATCATCAATGATGGGCTGATAGTCAATCTTGCCGTACTGTTTTGGTACAATCCAGGCCACCGGCTTTGTTAAGGAGCAAAGGTGATTGATTTCCGACTGGTTATGCCTGGGAATGAGCAGGAGCGTCAAAGCGCCGATCTTTTGCATAGCAAAGAAAGAAATAATGTATTCATGCCAGTTGGGAAACTGGAGAAGGACCCAGTCTTTTGGTTTTATGCCGCGCTTCATAAGGCTTATGGCTAGCCGGTCTACTTTCTGGCGAAGTTCACCATAGGTCCAACGACCCACGCCGTCAACCAGACCAATCTTGTAGGGGTAGATATCTGTTGCCTTGTCAAATAAATCTCCCCATGTCATCCCAAGCCACCATCTTCTGCTGTTGTACTTCTCACGATCTTCCTTTGCATATTCTGTGAAACCTTCAATCGCCATATGTCACCCCGTGCTTGAGTTTTTTAAGAAGTTACAAAAATAATTATAATATAAAGTTAACTTTTTATACTATTAAAGATTTATGTATTAGTGCATTATTCTCTTCAACGAATCGAAACAAAAAACCTATTTTTATGGCGATTTTGGCAATGATCATGGCATTCTATCTATTGAATATATTGTTCATGGGATGAGTTTGCCTTGAAGAACATTTATGTCAAGACATATCCCCCTTTTTATCCTTGACAAACCCGATCATCTACGGTTAACTCTATGAAAAGGTATTTCATTACGTGAAATCGAGTGAAAAGGAAAAAGTAAAGACTTTTTACAACAGATCTTTGGAGAGGGCATTGCAAATACTCAATGCATTAAGTAGCGAGAGACCAACCCTTTCCTTGGCACAGCTTTCTGAAACGCTTAATCTTTCACGAGCTACAGTGCTAAGACTTTGCTCGACTCTGATAAATTTTGGGTTTCTTCGACAGGACCCTTTGTCTAAACACTATTCCCTTGGGATAAGAGTTCTAGAGCTTGCGAAAAGTGTTTCTGATTCCTTTTCGCTGAGGAAAATTGCATCTTCTCATCTGAGTACCCTTCAAACAAAACTTGGTAAGACAATATTCCTGGCAGTCTTCGACAAGGATGAACTGCTCTATATAGATAAGATAGAGGATTCGAGGAACCCAATAAGCTTTACCTCAAAGGTTGGCACACGCCGCCCTCCTTACTGGGGTATGCTGGGGGTAGTTCTCATGGCGTATCTCCCTGAAAAAGAAATTAAGAGGATCCTTCAGAAACAGCCGTTGGCAGCATTTACGTCGAAATCAATTACAAAAAAAGAGGAGTTCATAAGGTTGCTTAGAGAGGTTCGGGCACAAGGTTATGCTGTCGAGGTGGAGATGGCGCTCGATGGAATAACCGGGATTGGTGTTCCAATCTTTGACCACAACGGAATGGTTATGGCTGCAGTAGGGGTTGGTTTTATATCTTCATCGGTGAAGGAGAAGGAGTTGGACAGTATTATCAAAGAGGCCACAAGGACAGGCACAGCTATTTCCAAAGAACTGGGTTATACCGGAGAAGAGAGATAGAAACAGTAGATGAATGTTTTTTACAATGTATGCTGTGTCAAAGATTTTTACAAATTTCATGGAGGTTTTGATTGTGATATTATGATTGAGCAACAAATCGCTTGACAAGAGATTTGTTGCTATTTATCTTTTTCTACGCGAAACCAGAAATAGTGGTTCACAGTGCGGAACGTTAGTATATCATTTTGCGGTAAACATTTAACAGATGCCTGGAAGTGAAAGTTAAAGTGGGACTTACTGCGAGGGAGGTACAATGGAAAGCAAATTTGATATCTTCTTGAAGTTTGTGAATAAGGTTCTCAATATCGTCGGCGGAACTGCACTGACTGTCATGATGCTACTAACTGTATCCGATGTAATCATGCGTTCTATGGGTTACCCGATTCTTGGGGCATATGAACTGGTGGCAATGCTGCTTGCCGTTGTTATTGGCTTTACTATCCCAAAGGTTTCAATGGACAAAGGACATGTTATTATGGAGTTTGTTCTGGAAAAGCTTTCTTCAAGGGGCAGAGCCATAATGATTACATTCACCAGGATTCTGTGCATAGTGCTCTTTGCCATCATTGGTTATAACCTGTTTCTGATCGCAAGAGAATTCCATTTATCCGGAGAAGTCTCCTCCACACTGAAGATACCCTTTTTCCCGATAGCCTATTGCGTTGGAGTGTGTTGTTTTATTGAGTGCCTCGTACTGGTTTCTGATATCGTGAAGGTCTGGAGGACTCAACATGAGTGAGGTTACTACAGGAATAGTTTTTCTCGTTATTTTGCTGCTTCTTTTCGGAACAGGTATTGAACTGGGCTTTGGTATGGCCCTGGTGGGAATGGTTGGTTTTGCGTATCTAAATGGATGGCCAGCCGCTATGCAGCTTGTGGGGCGGGATATATATGATGTTATAACAAATTACGGATATACAGTGTTCCCGCTCTTTATTTTAATGGGACAGATCGGTTTCAATGCAGGTATAGCTGTAAGGCTGTATGATGCGGCTCATAAGTTTATCGGCCATATTCCTGGCGGTCTCGCAATGGCCACCGTTATGGGGGCAACCGGATTCAAGGCTATTTGCGGCTCATCAGCAGCCACCTCTGCCACCTTTGCCAGCGTTGCTATACCGGAGATGGACAGGTATGGGTATAGCAAGAGACTATCGACGGGAATTGTGGCCACAGTGGGGACCCTGGGATGTATCATCCCACCAAGCGTTGTCCTCATTATATTTGGCGTTATCACTGAACAGTCAATAGGAAAACTTTTTATGGCGGGGATAATACCCGGCTTAATGATTGCCTTGTTTTTCTTGGGTGTTATTTATGGCTGGGCTAGAATTAACCCTAAGATTGCACCCATGTCGGAGCGGTCGTCCTGGAGCGCACGGGTACGCTCGTTGCCGGAAATACTCTGGGTACTCATTGTTTTTTGCCTTGTGGTTGGCGGAATCATGACAGGCTTTTTCACACCCACTGAAGCAGGAGCAATCGGCACCTTTGCGATTCTTGTTCTAGCAGTCGTTAAAAGAGACTTGATGTTTACAGGATATACAAAATCTGTCACCGAAGCACTTCGTACAGCCGGCATGATCCTTATGCTCATTGCTGGATCAGTAATACTCGGCCATTTCATAGCAGTTACCAACATTCCTCAAAACACAGCAGACTGGCTGGTTGGCTTGCCGATCCACCGCTACCTCATCATGTTGCTGATATGTTTTGTCTATTTATTCGGTGGTTCTTTTATTGATGACCTTGCATTTATGATCTTGGCAACGCCGATCTTTTACCCGGCAGTAGAGAAACTTGGTTTCGATCCTATCTGGTTTGGTATTGTAATTGCTATTACTGTTGCAATAGGAGTCGTTATACCGCCGGTAGCGGTTTGCGTGTTCGTCGTAAAAAACATTACAAAGGTGCCTATGGGGGAAATATATAAAGGTGTTACCCCATTTTTAATCTCACTTATAGTGGTCGGAGGGCTTCTGTTTCTCTTTCCTCAGCTTGCCCTATGGCTTCCATCACTTTTTTTCAAGTGAGAACGCTTAAGATAAGAGATGTCTACGAATACATTGAGTGGTGAAGAATAATAATTATTCAAGTATATGAAAATTTCCCAAATTTGCTTGACACTAGACTTCTTTGTCTTTTATCTTTTTATTGCAAAATTTGGAATATAGTTTTAAAGTTTGAAACACTTGAGTCAAACTTGGAATTCAAAGGGAAATTTGGAAGATATAGTGAAAAATACATTATATTCAAGGAGGTGTGACAGAAAGCAAGGCTGAAAGGTTTTTCAAAGGGAGTGATGGTTATAAAATTAACAAAAAAAATAAGGAGTATGGAAAAATGAAAAAAACAACCGTATTCATGGCTTTAATCCTTTTCTCTTTCGTTCTTTTCTTTTCTCATGAGGCAGTTTCTGCGCCAATCGAACTTAAATGGGCAAATTATTTTCCTGTTCCCTCAATGCAGTCCAAGATCTGTGAGCAGTTTATAAAGGATCTTGAGGCGAAGTTGCAGGGTAAGGTGAAATTCTCATATTTTGCAGCAGGAACGCTTCTGACTGCTCCAAAGATTTACGATGGAGTTGTACAGGGAATTGCTGACATCGGTTTTTCAAATATTTCATATACCTATGGTCGATTCAAAGTAACGGAGCTCCTTGACCTTCCTCTTGGCTTCCCCAATGCATGGGTAGCAAACCACGTAGCAAACGATTTTTTCAAAAAATATCAGCCGAAAGAATGGGATAAGATTCATATGATCTCGATGCATACATCCCCGGTAAATGTTATGATGACGGCATCAAAGCCTGTGCGCAAGATGGAAGATTTGAAGGGCATGACTATACGGGGCCAGGGTTATATTGCCGAGGTTGCATCAGCATTGGGTTCCACACCAAGGGTCATTGCAACACCCGAGGTATATGACGCAGTTCTGAAAAAAGTTGTAGATGGTATTTATATACCTATGGAGACCATGAGAGCCTTCAGGTTTGGAGAGGTAGTAAAATATGTTACTGAATGCTGGCCTATCGGTCAGGTTTATACCTTCTATCTCGTAATGAACAAGGATGCATGGAATAAACTGCCGGATGATGTGAAGAAGGTTTTCAAAGAATATCCTTTTGAGGATAAGCTGGCAGAAACATGGAATGCCATAGATATAGACGGAAAGAACCTTGGCATGGAAAAGAAAGTTGAATTTATCCAGCTTTCGCCTGATGAGTCAAAGAAGTGGATAAAAGCTGCCGATACAGTTGTTGAGAAATACGTGAAAACTATGGCAGGTCAGGGTTTTACGGAGGCAGAAGTGAGGGGCTGGGTAAAATTTGCAAAGGAACGGATAGATTATTGGACAAAGAAACAGCGGGAACTCAAGATCAAGTCATCGACAGGGCCTGATGACGTAAGGATCAAATAGTGGAAAAGTTTGAAAAATATACGAAAGGTTTAAGCAGGGGTTTTGAATGGGTTGGGGTTATCGGCCTGCTTGCCATGTTTGCCGCAAACCTCGTTGATGTTATCGGGGCAAAGGTCTTCAAATGGCCTTTGCCCGGGGCCATCGAGATATTAAGCTTTTCGCTGGTTGTTGCTATAGCCCCTGCCATAGCTTACGGTCTTTTTCTGGGAACCCATCTGAGGATAGACTTTATTGTGGACAAGTTTCCCAAAACCCTCAGGTTTATATTGGGTCCTTTTGTGTCTATCATGTGCACGATTCTTTTCATTCTTATCTCCTGGAAAGGATTTGAATACGCACATTCTCTGCAAATCTCTGGAGAGAAGGGGGGTTCATCTCATATCCCCTTCTTTCCTTTTGCCTATATTCTTTCCTTAAGCTGCATACCCGTTATCCTCTTCTTTGTTCTTGAAACAATAAAATCTCTAAAGGCGAAAAGATGAGCTCAACTACAATCGGTATACTTGGTATTATTGTTGTTATAGTCTTTTTCATCATCAGGATGCCAATTGCCTTTTCAATGGCCTTTGTTGGCTTTCTGGGTTTTTCATTGGTTTCATCATTCAATACAGGGTTGTCCGTTCTTCCCCGTGAGATTTTCGAGCAATTAACGTCGTATTCCATAAGCGCCATTCCCATGTTTATTCTTATGGGATTCTACGCATTTTCTGCAGGGCTTGGTACGAGGCTCTATGAAGCCGCTTATAAGATTCTTGGTCCCATAAGAGGCGGACTTGCCATAGCTTCGATTTTTGCGTGCGCAGCCTTTGGCGCCATCTGTGGTTCCTCAACGGCAACGGCAGCAACAATGGGGAAACTTGCCATTCCTGCCATGAAAAAATATGGATATGATGATACTTTATCAACCGGTTGTATTGCTTCTGCAGGGACGCTTGGCATTCTCATCCCCCCAAGCGTCATCTTCCTTATCTACGGTTTCATGACAGAGCAGTCTATAGGAAAATTATTTATTTCAGGCATTGTTCCGGGAATTATTCTTGCCATTTTTATGAGCGCTGCTGTTTATCTCATGTGTCTGAAAAATCCAACTTACGGACCAAAGGGGCCTAAGTCTTCTTTTAAAGAAATGATGTTGGCGCTTGTCAGGGTAGTGGATGTGCTTGTGCTTTTTATTGTTGTCATTGGCGGACTCCTTTATGGTTTTTTCACACCGACGCAGGCAGGTGGGGCTGGCGCCGCAGGTGCCCTTATAATAGGCCTTGCACGAAGAGAACTGTCATGGAAAATATTCATTGACAATACCATCGAGGCCTTAAGGACATCCGTTATGATCCTTACCATCATAGCCTGTGCATCAGTCTTTGGTAAATTTATGACCATGGCGAGAATTCCTTCTGCCCTTTCCAATTGGGTTGGTGGTTTAGAAATACCAAACTTTTTGACCATGTTTATTATCATTGCGATTTACCTTGTAGGTGGGTGTTTTATCGATGCCATACCATTAATCATCCTTACCATCCCTATTCTTTATCCCATAGTAATCTCTCTTGGATATGACCCGATCTGGTTTGGTGTCATTATTGTCCTTGTAACGTGCATGGGTGTAATAACGCCGCCGGTGGGGGTAAACGTTTATGTAATAAAGGGCATAGCAAAGGATGTTCCTTTAGAGAGGATTTTCCAAGGCATATTCCCTTTCCTCATTGCTATAATTATTACAACCCTTCTTATGATTTTTGTACCATCATTAGTCCTTATCTTGCCCAACCTTGTAATGTAGGCGAGATACTTTAGGGTTCAAGGAACAAAGGGTTCATGGGGTCGAGCGAAATTTCAATCAGCCTTCGGCCCCTTGCTTATTTTGGACGCAATTCTTTTAAAAGCATAACAAGGCTGCTCGACAGGATGACCAATATCCCAAGCATCAATATCCCGAACCTGAAGCTCAAATGATCGCCTGAAAGGCCGAGCAGGTAGGGAGTAACACCCCAACCGATAATTACTCCAAATCCAAATATAAAACCGGTGGCCAATCCCCGCACGTTTATGTCAAAAATCCTCGAAATTGCAATAAGCCCGGCAGGAAAAAAGCCGTAAAAAAAACTTGCCTGGAGGAAAAGGGCTATTCCAATAAACTTAGCGCCTGCTAGCGCTACAAGCGCTGTTGAAGCTCCAGAAATCATCAGAATAGAAACCAGAATAGTTCGAATACTGAACCTGCTTACGAGAAAACCAGAACTAATTGCCACAACGAATCCACCGAGTCTTGATATGCCAAAAATTGTGTTCGCATAACCGATATCCAGATAAAGCTCCTTGGTAAGAAACAGAGGTGTTATATAATAGACGCCAATACTCGTTGACGCTGCAAACACCCAAATGATGCTGAGAACCCACAATGCCCTCCGTCGGATAAATTTGCCAAAAACTGATTTTGTAACACGGGAAACCTTCAGTTCATTGAAAAGAAAATAAACAATAATTGCGGCAATCAAAAAAACAAAACCCATGACGCCCAATACACCTCTCCACTGAAAAAAGCGAAGGAGAAAGATGGCAATCAAGGGTGCCGCAAAAACCCCTATGGAGGCAGCAGAATCATGAATTGCAATTGTTTTGCTCCAAATTATTTCGTCGTAATAGCTGGTAATGAGAGGAATGACAGCGGGAATATAGATACCGGTCGCCATTCCAATGATAAGGGAAAAAACATAAAGAGCAGAAAAGACTTTGACAAAGGGGATTAAGAAAAACATAAGAGCCGTAACA
>Ga0351959_1057_pt1 | contig 31206 bp, 25 predicted proteins | sample TotcelT113001M13_FD_206836 | JGI IMG/M metagenome (GOLD analysis project Ga0351959, IMG submission 206836) | Enriched cells from coal bed in the Powder River Basin, Montana, United States - Total cells T11 rep3 HSBNCT.T11.300.1.M13 ...
AATAATTTAATCAAGAATGTGTAGTATTTAAGGTGGCTTGTGGTTACCTATAGTCGAGACACGGCAGAAACCTCTGGACAAAGACCTGTTTTTTGCATTTCAATATCGCTTCAGCAAGACCAGCACAGAATAATTTCGGAGGAAAGAGTGGCAAAAGGCGAAAATTATCTTATTCATGAATTTAAAAGGGAACTCAATCCCTCCCAGTATGAGGCTGTAACCACCATAGAGGGCCCGGTCCTCGTTATTGCCGGCGCGGGAAGCGGCAAAACCAGGGTCATCGAATACCGGTCGCTCTATCTCGTCCAGAACGACGTTGACCCTCAATCGATCCTCCTCCTTACATTCACGCGCCGGAAGCCATTAGGCGATGCTGCAACAGGATGGGATACGACCAGGACAAAGAATTCCCCAAAAAGAATGAACTAAAGAATGTCTTCAGTCTCTGTATTAATAAAGGGATGAATGTTGACGATGCGGTCTTGAAAAAATACCAGGACTATGAGGGCAGGCTGGTGGAAATCAAGAGCGTGCAGAAGGAATATGCCGAGTACAAACGGAAAAATAACTGCGTCGATTACGATGATCTGCTTGTTTATCTCAAGGTTATTCTTGAAATAGATGACGTGCGTGCGAGGCTCTCTTCCCGATACCGGTATATCATGGTTGATGAATTCCAGGACACCAACGGTGTGCAGGCAGACATCGTCCGTCTTCTCGCAAAGAAGCATGGAAATGTGATGGTCGTAGGGGACGATGCACAGAGCATCTATGGTTTCAGGGGTGCCAATCACCAGAACATTCTTGAATTTCCCAAGAAATTTGTGGGGTGCAAGGTCATCAAACTCCAGGCAAACTACCGCAGCACCCAGGCTATCCTTGACGTTGGCAATGCGGTGCTCAACAATATGTCTCACAAATTCGAAAAAAGGCTCGTATCGGCAACGGGCAATACAGGTGAAAAGCCAACACTTCGCAGGTTCGATGACGTCTACGATGAAGCGGGGTGGATAGTGCAGAAGGTCCTAGGCCTAAAGGAAGCGGGTGTTGAGGTAAGTGATATGGCTGTTCTTTTCAGGACCGCTTTTACGTCCATGCCCCTCCAGGCGGAACTCGTCAAACGGGGGATACGGTTCAAGCTCTTCGGTGGGCGGAAATTTTACGAGATGGCCTATGTCCGAGACGCGGTCTCCTACCTGAGAATCGTTGCCAATCCGGCAGACGAACTGGCATGGCAGAGGGTTCTGCTCCTGCTGCCCGGCATCGGTGTCAGGACCGTTGAAAGACTGCTTGATCTGATTGTACATTACACCAGCCTGACGGATATTATCGACAAGGTCTTCGCGCCCTTCTGCACCGGACAGAAACACTCGGAAACCTTTGAGGCCATAAAGAAGCTTCTCCAGGCCATCAGCGCCGAGCCCATGCCGGCCCGTCAATTAGCATCTGTCATGGAACATTATGGCCCGATCATGCAGGTGAAGTACAAGAAAGATCCGTCCAGGACAAAAGAGCTGGTTATGCTTGCCCACATGGCCAGGAGGTACGATACGCTGAAGGATTTCCTGGCTGATGTCGCAGTGGATCCCGACAGGGACAGTAAGGACGGTGATGTTGAATTTCTCACCCTTTCCACCGTTCATTCAGCAAAGGGGCTCGAATGGGGAAGGGTATTTCTCATGGGTCTCATCGATGGCGTCTTCCCGTCCGGCCGTTCCCTCATCGATGGAGATGACGGCGATATCGAGGAGGAAAAGCGGCTCTTCTATGTGGCTGTTACACGAGCGAAGGATGAACTTTTCCTTAGCTTCGCCAACAAGAGCGGTTCGACGGAGCGGTCCATAAGCAAGCCATGCAGGTTCCTGGAGGCTCAAAACGTCAAAAGAAATCTAGAAGAGCAAACGGTCCGATCGAGCGTCAAAGCAGTTTCCCGCAGCTTCAAATACCGGAAGTACGGGAGACGGTAGCGGGACAGGCGGCAGATTCATGAGATGGTTAGTGTCATTTCTCTCAGAAAGGTGTATACTATGGGTACGGTTGATCTCACCCTCTTTGCTCCGCAGCTGCTCACGGGGTCGGCTGATACGAAATACAATCGCCTTTCGATTTCCGACAAATTAACGCTAACCCTTATTTAGAGGAAGAATTATGTCAAGCATAGCAGAGTTTATTGAGATAAGAAAGAATATCGAGACCCTCGCCATCCAGATCGCTCTCTGTATCACACAGAAGGCAGCCCAGGAGTCAAAGCGGCAACTCGATGAGGCAAACCGGCAGCTGGAGGTACTCAAGCCCATGGTGGACAACGATGTGCAGGTGATTGTGGCCGGCCGTCTCTCCAGACAACTTACGGGGCTGGGAACGAAGGTTGAAAAAATGGTCGCGAAGTTACCGGCGAGGAAGAGAGCGGCTGGAAAGTTACCGGCGGGAAAGAAGCTGGAAAAGCCGGTCAGACCGGACAACGCTGAGGAGCCTGAAATAGTAGTATACGAGCGTTCATAGGATACGTCGTTGCGCCTCCTATAAATCCATTGCGCGTTATGCTCTGATCCGACCTGAAACGAATATTTTGTTTTCCTACTTATATCGATTGTTTGCAAATCTTTTTTGCCATCGCATTGGCCGGTAAACGTTTAATCGTAAACGCGTATATGCGTGGACGTGCCATGAACTCAAAACTATCATATGGTCTCAAAAAATGATGAGAAACGCGAGGCATGTTATAGAAATAATCACCTGGTGCAAATGGTAGGGAAGGGGATGAAGAGGATATTGACTACGCAACTTTCTCAGCAGGTACAGGGAAAGCACGCCTCCGGCAAGGGCAAGTAGTGGAGGGAGAAACTGAAGGATACTCAGGTTTGATAGTATCGCTGCCGTGTTCATTACGTTACTGATGCCCAGGAATTCCAGTAACAGTCGGCGAATCTCTCCACCTCGAAAAATGAACTGGTTGAAGTAGATGTCAAAAAAACCGAAGAAGGCCAGCGGTAGATAGGCGTACCCTGCATAGGTGAAGTTTTGACTCCATACTTCAAACTTCTTTGTACCTGATACAACAAACGTAAGTGCGGCGAACCCGATTGTAATGGCAGAGAGTGCAAAAAAGTACCCCCAGTGATCATTGAGAAGCGCCGGGGGGATGTTCACGGCTGAAAAGATCCTGTGGTTGCCGAGCCACCTGAGCGTCTGCGAGGCAAGAACTGAGCCGACGAGAAGTACCGCAAACGTTGATCGCGAGAACTCCCAGGACCGGATGGCCGCAATCCTTTGATGGGGGAGCAACACATCGAGGTGGACTGATTTCTGCTTGCATTTCCTCACGCAGGTGAAGCAGAGAATACAATCGTGTCGTGTCCTTTCCGTTGAAGGGTGAAGCCCCATGGGACAGCTATTGTCTATGAGGCAGGCGTGGGTTTCACATTGACTCACGCAGACCTTGCTGTTACCTCTCAATTCCATGAGAGAAAGCACCGCAAACTCGCCAAACATATACCCCAAAGGGCAGATATAGAGACACCATATCCTTTTTCCAAAGAGCAGTGCCGTGATAATGGCACCACCTGCTATGAAAAGAAAGATTCTTCCAGTCACACGGGCATTGAGAAACCCCTCGGTGACATGTTCGATCCAGAAAATTGAGACAAACGCCGCAATGCCCACCCAGATACCGTATTTTTTCATCACCCCCGGGAACGGCAGGAATTTCTTTCGGGCATAGACGAATCCATTGCTGATAGCCGACATAGGACAGTAGGCGCACCAACCTCTCCCACTGAGAACGATCGAAAGAAGGAGAAAAGGCCAGAGCAGCGACCATGCAATGACATTGCCCAGGTTGTGTTCTCTTGGGCCAAAAAGTGTATAAAAAATAAGAAAAACAAAAAAAGGAACCGTGATATACTGAAGCGCGCCAGGAACCAGCCTGTTCCGCAAAAATCTGCCGATCTCATCTATCCTTAAAAGATTTAGTTTAGCCGAAGATTGAGAGAGCCTGATATCCAGAAATATATGGTCTTCCTCTAAGGTCGTGCCCTGGCAAGCTGCCACAGCCCGTTCGAGAACCTGTTTCAGTTCGGCGACATTTGTGGACCATCCATGGCCCACCAGGGCCTCCATTGCCTCTTCTGAAAATCCGCTAGCCTGTTCCCTATTTTTGCATTTGTACCGGGTAAGGAAATACTGTGCCATCGCGGGGATATCCTTTCTTCTTTCCCGCAATGGAATGAGTGTCACTACTCGCCCTCGTAATGCCTCCAGTAATTCTTTATTGAACCTTCCCTGTTCAACCCTGGCGTCCATGTCTTCAGTGGTTGTTGCAATAATGCGGACTTTACTTTTTCTCTCCTCGGTGACGCCAATCCTGGAAAAGCAAGAAGACTGAAGGTATCGCAAGAGCAGTGCCTGTACTTTTGGGGTAAGATGGTCAACATGGTCCAGGACAAGGGTTCCCGTGTCGGCTACCTCGAGGTAGCCCCTTCGCCAACCTCTGGCATACGCGGTGCTTCCTGGTTCATGTCCGCAAAGGGCGGATTCCTGGGCGGCCTCCTTGACTGACGGATTGTCCTTGTGGCTCCATTTTTCAGGAGTCTCTTTGGCTAGCGGCGGAGGATTAGAGCAATTCAAAGAGAGGAATGGAAGATGGTTTCTTTTACCTTTGGAAACAATCAATCGTGCCACAAAGGCCCTTTCAGTCCCCGGTTCGCCAACAATCAGCACGTTTGCATTGGTTGAAGCTATTTCATCGATGATCCTGTTTATTTCTTTAGCCCACTTTGTGATCCCTGGAAAATAGTCTTCTTCCATCGGCACGCGGTTGGATACAAGGCTGCGTGCGATCTCCCTTGATTTCACCCGATCGGCCTGCCATTGCCCCTTAGTTTTGACAACACGTTTTGCCAGGAGGTGTACCAGCCTGGAGTTGAAGTCCGGAAAATCCAGGGTCAAAGCTTGATATGCTCCCTGGTCTATTTCGGCGGCCAGCACAGAAGTAATCGCCTTAACATGAGTTGAACGTGGTTCTCCTACAAGGAGCCCCAGCTCGCCGAAAAAACTGCCTTCTCTCAAGGTTGCAATGGTATAGTCGGAGCCCTCGGCATTGGTTAAGGTAACAACAACCCTGCCGTTAAGGATAACAAACATTGAATTTCCGGGTTCGCCCCTGAAATAGACATAATCTCCCGGGAGAAATATTCTGAGCGAAAAGTGCTCGGCAATGTTTGCCGCGGACTCAGATGATATTCCCTGGAAGAGCGGTATCTTGTTTAATTCTTCCCGTGAGATCATCGACTATTGCTTCTACTCCCCCCTGTACATCTCTGCGCTCTTAACGCCGTTCTGACCTGAAACGAATACTATATTTACTAACATTTATCGGTTGTTTGCAAATTTTTGTTTACAGTGCCGGTAAGCGTTTAATTAATTTTGAAATATGAATTGAAGGTTTTTAATTCAAAATTTATAATTGTTTTTAATGTTTGTTTATCTTCGAACATCTGCGGTTACACCATGTTTCGTGGGTAAGGCCGACCTTTAACTAAGGGCATCGATGATTTTGCGGAACCATTTTGTATCATACTTATGCTTTCCATACAGTGTTAAACAAGCCTGGCCAGTAACTGAAGTGAGGCTTTGCTGGGATTGTATGAACGTGGCCAGTTTGTCTTCGGAAGTATCAATATATTCAAGATTGTCTACTTCACAGTCCTTCTCGCAATTGAGAAAGATGTCCGTAATCTCCGTGCTGGACAGGTTTGACTCTGCGCAGAAACACATCTCAGGATGGGGAGTTACTAAATCGTACACCATGCCCACTAATCGTATGGTATCACTTTCCAATTTCAATCCCACTTCTTCCTTAACCTCTCGTGCAATAGCTTGAAAAGGGTCCGGCATGCCATTTCTGAAGTCTTGAGATCTGTCCATGAAACCCCCGATTACATGATAGTGTCCTGAGTAAACATCTACTTTACCCCTCTTTTCTATGATGATAGTGCCTTCACTTGTGCCTATGGCGATACATATCCCCAAGGGGTTGGCCAGGGCATCGGGTTGCCTGCTTCTGTAAAATTTCTCGGCCCTTGTTGCGATATATTCTTTATAGTTTGTATCTCCAAGCTCCAGACGCAACGTATTGCCGCTTGTGACAGTCAAGTTCTTGAGTCGAAACAGCATGCCGTTAAAGATATTAACGTGACGCTTTTTTGCCTCCTGGAGCGCGGCAGGCCAGCTTTCTTCTATCAGGGTTTCTGTCGCACGATCCTTGGGCATTGCATTGCCAGCCCCGGCAACATAGACTATTTCAATGTCTGCTTGTTTGAAACTTCCTTCGGCTAGAATTTTAAAATCGGGCAAATTATATACCTTCCTATGGCAATCCGGATCAGCTTTTCTTCAATGCCTGGACATACCTTCATCTATGATTATAATGAAATATAGTATACTATACTACGATTTAAGACAGGCAGGGGAGGTGAGTAGAGATGCCAGGCACAGAATACGAATGTAAGGACTGCAGTCGGGCCTTCCTGGTATACATAGAAGAGAAGAAGGAGCCGAAGTGTCCAAGTTGTGAAAGCGGAAATGTGGCGCCGAAACAGGCGCAGCCTCTACCGTCGTGGATACTATCCAAAAATATTGCAGGCTCGAGCTGAAAGTAGAAGAAGGAATGGCGGCGCCATTCAAACAAAGAATCCAGGGAGGACATCCCTAATATCTGAATGTCGTAAAGTTGTTCAGCGATAAAACTGGAAGGCAATCAAGCTGTCGTGCTGGCTATCTTCAGGCTATATTATGCTTGTCTTCTGTTGGGTCCTGTATAGTCTCCCCCTAATCCTCGAATCTGATCCTGGTAGACATTGATCCATCTTTCCTCAGATCTGCGGTAGAACCGTAAAAGTCCCTTGCTCGAAATGAGCTTATTAAGGGTCTGGGCATCAACAACATCCCAACTCTTATCCTGAAATTGCACGTATACCATCACTGTGAACCTCCAATAATCTCTATGATGCAATTAAGAGACCATGCGCAGCCCGAACAGTTAAGGTTAAAAATTACAGCTACTTACAGTTCATATCAGCCAGTTTGCGAGGGTTTTATCAGAGATTTCGCATGTCAGCTTACAGACAGTCCACGCATTCCATGTTGTTTTTTTGACATAGATCCCTAGAAAGCTGACAGGCTGGTGGGCTATCAAGTTTTAAAGCTGACAAACGATCAGGCTGACAAACGAGTTGAGGGAATTCAAACCTTAAGATTTGTCTAAAGTGATGCATATACGGTTGTATTTCCTTTCATAAGCAAGTATGGTATTCAAAAGGCTCAACATTTTATTTGTACAACCCAGGGGGCTAATTTCACCATGATACATGAACAACAAATAAAGGAACTTTTTAGTCTTTACCCTGTGCTATCAGAGGTTGACAAGAAACTGCTTGCGCCTGTGCTCTCCAATGCAAAACTGGTAACACTCAAGGCAGGTACGATGATTTTCCAGGAACTCCAACCCTGCAATGCTTTCCCATTTATTCTTTCAGGGAACATCCGTGTTTATAAACAATCAGTGAACGGAAGGGAGTTGTCGCTGTATAACGTCACTGCCGGGGATGCATGTGTTGTCACGGCCGGCTGTTTGCTTGGCGATGAACCATACAATGCCTCCGGTCTGGCAAAAACTGATAGCATGCTGGTAATGATGACCGCCAATGACTTTGAAGACCTTCTCGGTTCGAGGGTTTTTCGGGAATTCATCTTCGCGTTATATTCGAAGAGGATTTCAGAGCTAATGCAACTGGTTGAAGAAGTAGCATTCCAGAGGTTGGACAGACGTTTAGCCTCCTTGTTGCTTCGGCAAGGCAGGCACATTAAAGTGTCTCACCAGGGGCTGGCTGACGAGCTTGGCACTACCAGAGAAATGATCACGAGAGTATTGAAAAGTTTTTCTGATACCGGCTTGATAACGTTAGGGAGGGAACGGATAGAAATACTCGATGAATCAGCATTAAAGACCATCCTTGAAAGCTAAAAACAGCGCTATGTAACTTAACGTACATACTCTCCACATATCTTCAGTAACAATAAGGCATCGTTTACTAAGGGAGGGTCTTCTTTGTCATGAGAGATCAAAATTTTGTTGGAAACGGTTCAGCCTTTATTGCTACGGCTTTGTTTGGCGCTTCGGTTGTTGCCACCAGGGTGGCAGTCGGAACTATTCCTCCCCTGAGTCTTGCCGTTCTCCGGTTTGGCCAGGGGGGATTGATTTTACTCCTTTTCCTGCTCATTCGCAGACCCGGTCAACTGCGTATCGCATTGAGTGACTTGCCGTATCTTGCCCTTCTTGGTGCGGTTCTGTTCACCATCTTTCCCATAACGTTCAACGTAGGTCTGAAATTTACCGAAGCCTCACGGGGCGCCCTTATGTTGTCCACAATGCCTCTGTGGAGCGCCTGGTTCGCTCGAATTGCAAAAAGCGAACACCTCATTGCACGGCAGATTACGGGAATCATCCTCACACTTTGTGGAGTGGCCATTGTCCTTCTTGAACGGGGATTGACGTGGCAAGGGGTTAACTGGGCATTGGTCGGGGATTTGCTCATGCTTTTGACTGCCATTTGCGGTGCTGTTTATGGTGTCCTTGCCCAGAAAATGTTAAAAAAATATGGCGCTATAGCCGTGACTACGTATGTTATGGTGATCGGGACACTGTTGCTGCTTCCGGCTGCATTTGTGGAAGGACTTCCTCTGGCGCTCTCGAAGATTGACACCCAGGCCGCCGGTCTCATTCTGTTCTTGGGAATTTGCGGCGGTGCTATCGGTTACTTGTTATGGACACTGGCCCTGGCACATCTAACGCCCACCCAGGTTGCGGTGTACGTGAATCTGAATCCCATGGTGGCGACTATTTTAGGGGCGGCTTTGTTGGCTGAGAGGCTATCCCCCGTTTTTATCGTGTGTTTCGTCGCGGTTATAATTGGTGTTTTGCTGGTTAACTGGCCGACAAAGGCATCATAGGTAGAGCAAAAAGACAGGATTATGGATTAAAGGATTAAGGGGTAAGAATCATAATTCATATTCGGAAAAATTCTACGGACCTTCGGCCCGGATAATAACTGACCGCGCAAGCGGCATGGGTGTGGACGGTATTGCCTTCTCTGGACTTATTTCACAGAGGTAAAAAAACAAACATTAATTATTTCGTAGTGTTTGACGATATAACAATCAAGCGACGTCTTGAACTCAGATGTGAAGTAAGTGAAAAGACCGGGGAGAGAGGACAAATCCAATGAATCAAAACGCACAAAAAGTTAACGAGGAAAGAGGGATTGGGAAAGACAGTATGGACAAAGTGTGCTTAATGGGCGTACATCGTGCCCAATTTCCCGCAAATCCAATTCGGTCAATTAGTCAGGAGTACTACGAATGGAAGGCATACAAAAATCCGGTGATGGCTGGCGATATTTTCCTGGAAATGAAAGACGGGCATTCGGTGGGTTCGGCAGTGGTCATGCCCAGAAAAGTAGCGATTCTGGATGAAATTGTCTTAGCCGCAGAAACGGCCGATGCCTTCACGCTGCCTGAATGTCGCGGACAGGGCATCAATACGAAGATACTGGGTATTGCAATTGACTGGGCTACTTCACATGGAATGCATCTTATTTATGGGCCGCCAAACAAGGCTAATTATGGAACCCATCTGCGATTGGGATATCAACCATGCGAATACATCAATTGGGCGTTTTTGAGGAAAAGTCTGAATCCGATGTGGCTTGCTACAAAACTGACTGCAAAGATCATGCTTGGGAAAGAGACTCATAATAGTGCTCATCATCTCAGGCATCTGTCCAGGAGACTGAAGATGCGGCGACAATCCTCAGAGTTAATGGAAAATTCCAGTAAACATGATTTTAGCATAATGACGATTGACAGATTTCACCATGAGGTGGACCCTCTCTGGGGAAAGCCGCGATATTCTTTTTTCGTTTATCGGGATAAAAAATACCTGAACTGGCGGTATTTTGATCATCCAGACACATTCATTGTATTAGCTGCATTCAAAGGACAAACGAACCTGGGATATATTGTCATGAAACTGTCGAATAATAAACGCACCGGCATACTTTGCGATTTTGTCACCGTTGATGACAGGTTGGACGTCTTTCTCGGCCTGGTCTGTGAAGCTGAAAAAGTCCTGAAGCAAAAAGGAGCAGAACGTGTCACTCTAAGATGCATTGCTGATTCCCCATATTACGATGTCTTCAATGAACTGCAGTACTATAACCCCGGCCAGGGGAGTATTCATCCTGTCTTTGTAAATGCGAAGACTGAAATGGGAAAAAGGGTTCTGGAGAAGCCCGGAAAATGGCATTTCACATTCGGCGATACCGATGAAGTTTGAATAGGGTATAGTGGACAAAAAGCCGAAAAACTAGAATATTACCAGATGGACACAGATGGACACAGATGTCCTTTGCAGGGGTATGGATTACATAATTATTGGATTATTGAGAGCTTTTCTAATCCTACCCTTCTAATCCCTAATCCCCTAATCCTGATCTTTTTCTCTCACCCACTCTCCTGTCTTCGACAGGATCGTTCGAGACCGCAGAGTACTCAAAGAAATTCATCGATATTCTTTGCCATACATTGGTGAGACTGCTTCAAAGTATGGCATGCGATCCCGCCTGATTTCAGTAGTCTCAGAAATCCGGCGGGAAAAAAGGAGCCTTCTCTGCGTTCTCTGTGTCCTCCAGCGCAGCGGGCGTGAGACGGATTTTGACCGCGTCTATCTGCCTTCATCTGCGGTTATATTTATTTGGTTGTAAAGGAATGATTTCAGGTTTTCCGTTCCTGCTGCCTCAGCTCTCTCCGCAAATACTTGCCGACTTTCGATTTTGGGAGCATATCTCTGAATTCGATATACTCGGGAACCTTGTAGCTAGTCAGCCTGTCCTTGCACCACCGGATGAGTTCGTATCCTGTCACGCCCTCGACGTCTTCTTTCAGGACAACAAAGGCCTTTATCCTTTCTCCAACCCGCTTGTCAGGAACGCCCACCGCTATGGCAGCGATAACGGCATGGTGGTCTTTCAGATCTAAATTGGGCCGGGCGCTCGTGTGCCCCAACGGGGTATTTTGCGTCTGCCTTCGTTAGTCTGCGGGCGGACCGACTTATCGTCTTCTTTGTTTTCTTGTATCGGACAACGGCTTGTTCGGAAGACTCCATCTGTGGGGGTCTGCTGCGCCTCATGCCCTCCGACGTTTGCCACCCACGTGATAGTTGGTTGCTGTCTCATATAGTCCTATGCCGTGGGTGCCCGGCTAAAACCATTTCTGCCCTGTAACTTTGGCCTCCGGTCTACAAGGCTTGCATTCCATCCACATCTGAGAGCTCCACTCCAAGCCGTCATCCATTCACGCCCGTTTTCCGGTACGTTCCGGAAAACGGGAATCGGCGCAGATTATCCAATTGCTATGGCTTCGCCACGTCCCAGCATAGCGAACGTCTTACGTCCTGCAGATCTCGTGCGTCAGTCATCGTAAAGAGCAACGCGAATTGTCGACCCTCGTCCATCGGATATGTTATCAATCAAAAATCGCATCGGCCTGAAGAGCGAAGGATTTGGGTGGTTAGGTCTGATATTTCAACATTTTAAAAGCGTCCCGGTCACAGTCTGCAGCTTGCTGCAGGGAGGTTCGTATTGGGTCCAATATCCTTAAATGTCAAAATGTCATAGACGTACCCTTAGTTCCTACCAAGTATCTTTTTAATTGCTTATTTGAGTCCCTTCTTAGCAAATTTCTCTAGCAGTACCGAACTTGGGTGATTGGCCAAGGACACTAGCTTATTCGCTAGGGTAACGGGTATCAGAGAGCAATCATACATATCACATCTTAACTTTCTTATATTGAATAAAATCACGTCTAAATTTATGAAATCTTCCCTTTTCGGAAATAACAGAACATCCTTAGTGGGCAAGGTCATTACGTATATCTGTTCCTCGGTGGTCTTGAAAATTAGCTTGTTTCCATAATAAGTAGTTCTACCGTATGGGCTTGCTGGATCAGCCTTTCCAGCAAGTATGTATTTGTAAATATAGTCGTTGTCGAGCAGAAGGGCGCTGTTTGGCCCCAACCTGCCGGAGATTTCGTCTGCATGTTCGACGAAGGGTCCGCTCTTCTCCAGTCCCGCCAAGAACAACGCATGCTTACTAAACAAGTAATTAACGAGATTTGGTACTGTCAACTTAATTGTGTAAATTTTTTATAGAGGGGCAAATTCGGACGCACCTTCCCTATTTTCGTGGTTCTCCAGCTCATCTCCATCTTCAATGATATGAATGCCAGGAGAAGGTAACATGCATTCTCACCAGCAAGGATTTCCATCGGTTTTGTTCTCCTCTTAAACTCCTTATTGAGCCTTTCAATGGCATTGGTGGTTCTCAGCGATATCCATTCTTCTTCAGGAAATGAGAAAAAGGTCAGGCAGGCATCGAGGGAAGTAGAGAGACATTTGACGGCAGAGGGTATGTCTTTTTCCCACCGTTCGACAAACGATACTGCAAACTCATCTGTCTTCTTCCGGGATGATGCATAGAAGATGGAGCGCAGATCATCGGCAACCGATGTTTTTAGTTTCTGAGGAACTTTGGCCAGGACATTCCTGGCGACGTGAACCTGGCACCGTTGAACCTTCCCATGGGGAAACTCTTCCCGGAAGACCTTCTCCAACCCGGAAAGACCATCCATGATGCCCAGTTGCACACATGATCCGTCAAGTCCTCTTCCTTTGAGATCCCGGAAGGCTTCCCGCCATGCCGGAGCCGATTCCTTATCCCCGCTCTGTATAAGAAGGACAAGGCGGGTATTATCTTCTTTTACCCCGATAACCACAAGGATGGGGACGATTTCGATACTGCCGCTTATACGCATACGGAAATTGACGCCGTCGACGATCAGGTATTTGATCTTCTCAGAGGAAAGATCGCGGGTACGCCATGTTTCAATAGCCTGTTTCAATTCGGTACTTGCATTACTGACTTCCGTGGGAGAGATCGATCTGCCGATGAGCCGCTTGCTTAAAAGAGATAAGGTGCGGGTGCTGATACCCGTTAGATACATGGCTGCCAGGTCTTCCGTAATACGGTCATCATACTGTTTACCCCGGGGAATCACCTGGCTTGTAAAATCGCCGTCACGATCTCTGGGTATCTTCAGTTCAACATTGCCTACTCCTTTTACGCAGAACGTACGGGTATAGCTGCCGTTCCGGTAATCGGTTTGACCTTCTTTCCGTTCATACTTATCGCGGCCCAGATGATGGGTGAGTTCCTGCCCCATGAGGTTGGTCAGAAAGCTGCCGACCGCTTCCTGGATACTCACTCCGATGTATTCAAAGATCTTTGCGGGCACCGTCTCAACCTCCTTGATTAACGCCAATGCTTCTGTTACACTCACCTTTAGTTCCATGGATGTTCCTCCTCCCTGAAATAGATTTGTGATTCGTCATCACCTATTTTACAGGAGGTACATCCTTTTTGTCATCCTCTTCAATTTACACAAAAGATTTTACACTACCCGAGATTTCGCATCGGTCGATGCATGTTAGCAGTTTGTCCAAAAAAAGCTAGAGGCCCGTCCTTGATAAAAAGGATTTCCCTAAGTAGGTCAGGTCTTTTCATCAATATGACCCTCGCTAGATGGACCAAAATAATCTGTTCTATGAGCGTGGATATGTAGCCCAACACTCCTCCGGCCCCGAGCTCGTTGTCCACGGCTTCGTGAAGCCGGAAAACATCCGTAAGATAGATTGGTCCGCTGCAGGAAGCACAACGAAAGGTGTAGTCAGATGCCATATCTTTTGTCTCGAGTTGGATATTGGGCCGACGGCATTCGGGGCAACTTGCTAGGTTCCATGCATTAATGCCATTGGAATACTCCTCAAACAGAAACCACTTCAAGGTGCTCATGAAACTATTTTCGTCTGGTTCCCTAAGAAAAAAGTCGAAGATGGTCCGCCTCACTGAATTGACCAAGGATTTCTCATTCTTAAACGACATATTCTTCGTGGGAAGCGTCAGTTTAATCCTCTGTATATTCTTTAGCTTCGCGATGTCTTCTGGATCTATGAATGGTTTCTGGCTTATTTCGTCCAAATCTTCGACAGAAAAAATCAAGGCACCAAACTGAAAAAAGGTCAGAGTAGATGAGGGAAATTCCTTTCTAACGGCAACTTCTGTATATCCGCCATCGACCGCGATAACGTGCTTTATTGGATTTCCTTCAAGAATGGGAGCTTCTATAATCTGGTGGTCGCTGAGATCTACTTGGTCAACGTCTACGGGAAGACGACACTGATCCAAGAACGCCTTTACCGAAGGGTCATTGATAACATAACTGTGAGATGATCGGCTTGCATACTCAACTGGTCGCCTCCCTCTTTTGCTAGAATATCCCACGATGCGCCTCCCAAGCTATCGGGCAAGAAACCTATCTATCTGAACTGGGACTACAAAAGGATTGGAATAAGTTTTCATCCTAACAAAACCTTTATCGCTTGCTGCGCTGAACTTAATCAGACTTTCCGAAAAGTCAGAGAAATCATAATATTTTCTCAGTTCCTTAACCTCGTCATCGTTATTTAGATGCGCGATAAACCAGTTTTGTGTATTTTTTAATATATTGGAGCTTATTGAACTGACTTCCTGAGTTGCGTAAATAAGCCCCAGATTAAGTTTTGCGCCTTCTTTGGCAACTCGATTGTAAATCTGGCTAAAATCCTTATCCTCTTTTTTTGGAAACAGGTTGTGAGTTTCTTCGAAGTAAAACTGAATGAAGTTGTTTGGTCTGTTCTGTATGAAGTTGTTCATCGCGTCAAAGAATATCTTTTGACATATTCTCTCAGAATAGAGTCTTTGAATTTGCGGATCTCCTTGCGACAGGTCGATGATTACTATGAAGCCTTTGCGCAAGGTCTCAATTATTTCTTCTTGAAATGGTTTGCTAACGGAATCTGTGTGCTGATTGATGATGCCACGCAGTTTTCGATAGCCGCTGATACTCGCACTTCCACGAATAGACTTCTTTCGGGTCAGGAAAATCAGTAAAGCTTTTAAATCCTCATCGGCCCACTCTCTTCCTTGATGTTTACTTTGATAATTTGTGAAATACTGATTATCATAATTGTTCCATACAAGCGAGAACCAATTCGATGCTCGCTCAAGATCTATGCCTTTGCTGGGATCGATCCCACTATCCAACACTTCCTCCAATTCCTTATTGCTTTCAAACTTTACCTTAAATCCTAGGGGCGCTCTAAACCCGGCCTGATATAGACAGCATAGATAGACAGCTTTTTTCCTTTCGTACCTAGTTGCGGCGGCATGGTCAGTTGGATCCTCTGGTTGGGCCAAATCAACTGCCTTAAAGCTATTCACATAATCGGCTGTGTCGTCTGCTAAATAGGAATTGACCAACTCAAACCCCTGCAATATATCTTTATAGAAATTGACCTTCATAACCTTGAAGCCGGGTTTTTCCAAAACACTGTATCTTGTGACCTGTTCCTTGAATAATTCGAATATGGCCGTTCCTTCATCTTGCATGTTTGCATTTGCGTATTCGCCGTTTACATCGAAAATAATTTGCCCAACGGGATATTTTGGGAATCCGCTGCCGTCAAATGGGTTGAGGGCTTCGTCGGAGTCCGGCGTGGACGTGCTTACATCCTCTCTTGCTTTGGCGCTTATTTGGACCGTGGCCTGAATGATCTTCTTGACGGTGTTTGACTTACCTGTCCTGGTCATCCCGAATAAGGCTGTCCTTTTCCCCAAAAAGTCACTTGGACTTACATAGACTGGAACATCTTCCATATTCTCCTGGAATCTTAGGCTGGAGCTGTATCTTACGTGACCTAATCGCACATCGCATTCGTTTCCGGGGATATTGCTGCCATCTCTGAGGTTGGCAATGACCTCAAGGACCCGGCCGCCTGGTTTAAAGACTCTATAGTTATGAGCGCTGTAAAAATTTTCCACATCGGCCCCGAAGATAGTTGTGCTGTCTTTGCTCGTATAGAAGGTGCCCACGATGCGGCATTCGAGTCCAGAAAAACTGAACTCATATCGCGTAAAATCATCAAGCTGGCTTTGTTTTCCCGTGGTCTTCAAGTTGTCCTTGTAATACTCTATCATTGAGCCAATGATATCGTTGTCGGTTGGAAGTTTAGTTGGGCGCAAAGCCCTGAGTAGCATGCTTTCATACACGTTCTCTTCATTCTCATAGAAGGCCAATAAAAAAGTACCTTGAGGTATTCCCCCAACCTGCATCTTCCAGGCATCCGCAATAAGAAGGAAAGCCTTGTCATAGTCCAAGTAAAAAGGCCTTCCAACGAACGTCTCAGACTTTTTCCCCTCTTTGAATAGGTTTACTGCCGCCAGCTCACTAATCGCGGTGGTGATACTCATAATTGATCCCCCTTCCTCTTGACTAAAAGATTTCCAGAGACTGATGGATCCTCAAATCGAATCAAAGATTGTTTGCCATATTCCTCATCAGCATCAATCGAAATCCATTTTCTGGATATCCTTTCAGCGCAGAACCCAGTTGTATTGCTACCTGCAAAAGGATCGAGTACAAGATCGCCCGGGTCAGTGAGGAACTGTATAAAAAAGGTAGCCAGTTCAAGTGGCATTCTTGCAGGATGGGGTGTGACACCTTTTCTACGACATGTAGTGAGAAAAAAATCATTTGACTTTGTATTCGCGATTCCCCTCTGTGCCAATATAAGTGAGACACTTTCCACCCAATAGTTTAGACTCTAAGGGCGGGAAGGAGAATATTATTTTGAAAGAGAAAGGTTCAATGATCGAACACAGTGACACGGTAGTAAAGAAGCCGATTATCAAAGCAGTCCCTGACCCCGAAGTTCCGGAGAAGGCGCTGCGCCGGAAGTTCACCGCAGAGTATAAGCTGCGTATCGTCAAAGAGGCAGATGCCTTAACTCAGCCCGGACAGGTCGGCGCCCTTCTTCGCCGCGAAGGACTCTATTCGTCAAACCTGACGTTATGGAGACGACAAATCAAGGAGGGTCTTGTTCCCAAAAAGAGAGGACCTGTTGCCAAAAGACCTGATCCTAATATCTGTCGTATTGCCCAACTGGAAAAAGATAATACCCGACTTGCCCATAAGCTCAAACAGGCCGAGCTTATCATTGAAGTCCAAAAAAAAGTGGCAGCTCTTCTCCAGGGGTTAGAAAAGACGGAGGAGAACTCATGAGAATCGTGGCCTCCCTTGCCCATGAAGTAGGCGTCAGCGCCGCCTGTTCTGCTCTCGATGTTTCTCGCTGTGGTTTCTACCGATGGCAGAAACCCAAAGAAAAAGAACCGTCCCGTCGCCATCCTCCTCTGGCCCTTTCTTCTTCGGAACGTACTGAAGTCATCGATACCCTCCATGAGGACCGATTTATCGATAAAGCTCCTCACGAGATTTATGCAGCGCTTCTTGATGAAGAGAAATACCTCTGTTCCATTCGTACCATGTACCGTATTCTGGAGACGGAAGGAGAACTGAAAGAAAGAAGAAATCAGCTGGTCCGTCCTCACTATACCAAGCCGGAGCTCCTTGCACAAGGCCCCAATGAAGTCTGGTCGTGGGATATCACCAAATTGAAAGGACCGCAGAAGTGGACATATTACTACCTCTATGTCATTCTGGACATCTTCAGTCGCTATGTGGTGGGGTGGATGGTGGCTCATAGAGAGCTCGCTGCTCTTGCCCGCAAACTGATTGAGGAGACAATGAAGAAACAGTTGATCCAACCGGGCCAGCTTTTGATCCATGCCGACAGGGGATCGAGCATGACCTCGAAGCCCGTTGCCTTCCTCATGGCGGATTTAGGCGTTACCAAAAGCCACTCACGACCGTCGGTCAGTAATGATAATCCGTATTCAGAATCTCAGTTCAAGACCATGAAGTATCGACCTGACTTCCCTGAGAGGTTCGGGTCTATTGAAGACGCCAGGGCATTTTCTCAGACCTTCTTCCCCTGGTACAACACCGAGCACTATCATTCGGGGTTGGGTCTTATGACGCCTGAGGATGTCCATTACGGAAGGGCTCCCCATATTATCAAAGCCCGTCAGGAGGTGCTCCTGACAGCATACGAACGACATCCTGAACGGTTCAAGGGGAAGATCCCCAGACCGATGGAGGTGCCTGCTGAAGTCTGGATCAATAAGCCATCACCGGTAAGTGATGGAGGGATACACTAAATGCTTGAAAAGAGTGTCTCATTTTCATTGACATGTTCCGTTCTAAGAATGTTTTCTGGAAGACGTGGGCGCTCTTCATCCGGCCGGATATTCTGCAGTTCAATCAAGTTATGCACAATACTTCCACCCCTGTTTTTTAAGAAACCTTTCTTGCTGATATTGTGCTCCGAAGGTCTCTTCCCCCAATTGTATGTTTGCTTAGCGAGAAGTGCCTCCATGCTCTTGCTGTATGGCCTCAACACCTTTCGGTTGTCAGCCTTGGGGAAGTCAGTTTTTGCCATCCACCATACGTGGGTATAGCTATCGATTGTGCGTATCCTGTTAACAGTCACCCATTGGGCTGGAGTCGGAAGGCGCGCCGGATTATAGCATATAAACTCCTGACACAGGCGGAGACCAGCTCTCGGGTGATTAACAAACGCGAGTAAAGCGTCAAGATGCAAAAGTGATTGGATGGGCCGATTTGGAAGCCATGAGTTTCCCAATTCAATCACGATTGAACCATCCTCTTTCAACAGACCAGAAAATGTCTCAGCGAACTGGATGAACCACTCTTTATATTGCGCCCCTTGAAGATTGCCATATCGTTTCTTGTTGTTGAGCGGGAATGGGGGTGACGTCAAGATCAACTGGACGCTGTTCTCTAGCTTCGACCCCAACCTGTTATTCAAGAGTTCTTCAGATCTTGCACAATAGTATTTTCCCAGAGTAGTCCGATACAGTGCTTTTTCCGTATGCCACTTTTTCTGTTTCATTTTAGAAAGAACCGATAGGGGGGGATTCGGGGATGTCCATAAAATTGGGGGTAGGGGCCGTTGGTGACATATTGACATTTACAGTTCTTCTGATATCGACGGGATACCATTTCGAATAGTCCAATGGCTTATTTGCTCCCCCCACATTTCATTGCGCTTGATGCGCCGATCTGACCTGAAACGAATGCAATATTTTCCTACTTTTATCAATTATTTGCAAATTTTTTCTTGAAATGGCTGGCAAGCTTTGTTTAGTTTTGAGTTATGAGTTATGAGTTTTGAGTTGCAAAAAATCATTCAACTAAGAACTGAAAATTAAGAACTCATAACTGCTTTTTTTACCACCCGCTCACGCTAGTTGCCATCCATCTGTCGACGATGGGTAACCGGACATTGCTGCGGAGTGCACGGAGGAGGGCCTCCATAAGCTTCTGGCTCGATATGGGGAGACGGTCATATCAGGCCAGCCCCCAGGCCACTTATTAACGTCCCTTCAACGTCAGCTTCTTTGATGGCAAGGAAGCTGAATACTCATCTCCGGTCCTGATCCATTTCGTTAATTCACTGTCATCTCCTACACCTTCCGGAGCAACCATGACCCAGCCTGACATGGGTTTTCCCGTCACATCGAATGCCTTTGCATGTTCTTGTCTGAGACATTCTGTATGGCGGTCACGACCACAACGCACAATGAGATAATCCTTCCAGATGCCGAATGCCATGTTGCCTGAACGTAGATAACAGATTCCCCCAAACATCTTCTTTTTCTCATAGCTTTCCCATCCATCAGTGATCTCATCGATCCGTGCTTCAAGTCCTTCATCGTATGCCATACACTTTCTCCTGAAATTATCCCCTGGGGGGACAGGGCAGGGGATGTCTCTGCGCTCGAAGCACCTCTCTGACCTGAAACGAATGCAATATTTTCCTACTTTTATTAGTGATTCGCAAATTTATTCTGAAATGGCCGGCAAGCAGACCAGCTATCGAGCTGGCAAGCAGACTAACTATCAAGCCGGCAAGCTAGAATATTACCGCTGATGAACGTCGATATCACGCTGATGGACACTGATAAGAGCTCTGCACCCTCAGTACATCAGTGATGAGAAGGATCCTGAGATTTCATAAGAAGTTATCTGGCCTCATCAGACTGTATTTAGCTTTGAGAAAATGGCGTACAAAGCCATTGACAAAAACTGACATGCAATCTATAATATAGACATGCAGTCTAATAACTGGAGTAAAGGTACAAATGGGTATAACAGAACGTAGACAACGAGAAAGGGATGTGAGGCGGGAGTTGGCTATGGATGCAGCAATGGCCATATATGCGGCGGAAGGCTACCATGCAATAACCATGGATAAAATAGCGGAGCGTTCAGAAGTGAGCCGGGCAGCACTCTACCTTTACTTTAAAAACAAGGAAGAGATTGTGCTAAGCGCGATAATATCCTACGCGGACTATTTTGCGCGTATTCTTCGGGAGATGTACGAAAAAAGGGAGAGTATCAGGGAAAACCTCCTTGAAGAGCTTTGGGAATGCTTTCGGGAGTTTTATGAAAAAGATCCCGTGGCGTTCTCTGCATGGCAATATCTTCACCAAAGAGAGATGGTTACCAATCTTTCCGCAGAATTCCGCGATATCCTTTACGACGTGGGCGCGAAAGTGGTTAGCCTCCAGCATAAGATAGTCGGATACGCCGTGGAGGAAGGGATTTTCATACAGTGCGACCATAGAACGCTCGCGGAGGTTATATGGTCAACGTTTTTAGGCATTGTATACACAGAACGGAGTAAATATCGGCTTTCCCACAAGAACCACATGGCGGTCACCATGGATACTGCGAGGCAGGTTCTGTCCCTGGGCGTTTTGAACCCCTCCAGGAAGAAGATAGGGAGCGGTGTGAGGCGCTTGCGCGATTGACCATACATAAAATTCTCTTCAGTATGAGCCTGCTCAGGGCAGCTCTTTTGATGAATGACTGAAGAGACAACACAAAAAGGAGGAACTATGAAGACAGGTTCGGAAGCATGCAATACATTATCAGAAGGACCCACGCCAGGTTTCAAAGAGGAGAGAATAGAGAAGATCTTTCCTGATGCATATACTGCTGCTAAATTAGAAGGACGGGGAGCGTCTGCGGGAAGAGCTGTGGGATGGGCCGTAGTCGTAAAGAGCGAGGAGGATATGCAGCGAGTATGGGAAGATGCGGTTATCGTCGCCCCGACGGCTTCACGGGAGCTTATATCGATCATGCCAAAGGCATGCGCAGTAGCGACGGAACTTGGGGGCATAGGGGCAACTGCCTTCTGGTATGCGCGAGAATATGATATTCCTGCCGTAACGGGCATCGAAGGTCTTGCCGAAGTCGTCAGAGAAGGAGACCTTTTGCTGGTAGATGGGAAGAATGGAACCGTGCAGATCGTAAGACATAAGCGCAACACTCTCACAGATAAAGGATAAAACGAAGTGGCCGAACTACGGATGAGCGTGTGAGCCAGAGGAGATGCAGGTGACATATCTACCTTTGCGCTCCCTCTGGTTTTGTCAGGTATGTTTTGCAGAATGTGGTGTTAGTTCTCCGTTCCCATGTTTCGTGCCACGATGTCCATAAACGTGTCGGAAAAATCGAGGCCGGTTTTTTTCTTCGCTTTGTTGGCCAGGAGACGAAGCAATTCTTCGGTTATGTTGTGAAAACCTCCCAAGCCGAAAGCAACAGAAGCATCACAGAGTACATTCCCTTTTTTGTCTGTTAGATATGTAACCCAGCGCAGCTTGTTTCCTTTCACATTCGGTATGGAAGACAAGACAAGGATGTAAGTTGTTTTATCGGCATTGATCGTGTATAGTTCGCCAGCGTAATCCATTTCTTCTTTCCTGAAATCATATATCATAAACACCTCCGGGGTTATTGTGTTTCCAACCGTACCTCTTTAAAGAATTCAAATCATTAAGTTTTGGTGTCGGCCTACATGTATTGTAATCACATGCCATAACAACAAGAATAATCATCGTAGCTGTGTGTGTCAAATCAGGTGTTAGCAGTTCCCTATCAGGCTGGTAAGCTATCAAGCCGGAAAACTAGTGTCATGTCCCTGACGCTTCTGTACATGGTCATTGCGAGGAGCTTAAGCGACGCGGCAATCTCACAGAGAGATTCCTTCGCTTCGCTCGGAATGACAAATGCTAGGTTATTTACGGGACAGGACACTAGAATATTGCTGCTGATGAGCGCTGAGTAAAGCTGATGGACGCGGATACGAGCGGATAGAATATCTTTGACCGGATAGACCAAGCGGGAATCGAAGTACCCGATTCCCGCAAAGGATATTACGCAATCTATATAATCTTCATCTGTTTCGCGGAATGGCGCAGTTGATCCCGGAAATCCGGGTGGGCAATGTCGATCAGGGCAAGGGCTCTTTGCCTGACTGATTTGCCGCGAAGTTTGGCAATCCCATACTCCGTTACCACGTGATCAACGTGGGTTCTGGTGGTAGTCACGCTTGCTCCGGGAGTCAAGGTGGGAACGATTTTGGAAACAGTACCTTTTTTTGCCGTAGAATATGCGACGATAAAGCCTTGACCGTCTGGGGCCATAGTGACGCCCCTTGCAAAATCTGCCTGTCCACCGCTTCCTCCAAAGACCTTTGGTCCAACGCCCTCAGAGGCACATTGCCCGAATAGATCAACTTCAATAGTTGCGTTGATGCTGACCATTTTGTGGTTCTGAGCAATAACATTTACATTATTTGTATAGTCTACGGGATGTAATTCAATCAGCCTGTTGTTGTTGAGCCAATCGAAGAGCCTCCTGGTGCCCTCGACGATAGTACATATCACTTTCCCCTTATGGATTGTCTTCTTACTCCCGTTTACACACCCACAGTCCACCATGTCGATCAGATAGTCACTGATAAGCTCCGTATGTATACCTAAGTCTTTCTTGTGCTCCAGAAACTTGCACACCGCAGCGGGCACGCCACCTATTCCTATTTGAAGGGTAGAACCGTTGGGAATACGTTCGGCTATATAAGCGCCGATTGTCCTGTCAATGTCAGTGATAGTAGGTGGGAACAATTCTGCGATGGATTCATTGGATTCTATTATATAATCCACTTTGGATATGTGCACGGAGTTATTCCCAAAGGTCCTCGGCATCTTGGGATTTTCCTCAACAATAATTATCTTGGCTTTTTCTACGGCGGCGGGGGTATAGTCACACCCCAAGCCATAAGTAAAATAACCATGTTCATCCATCGGAGAAACGGTGACTGCTAAAATGTCTACGTGCTCACTTTGCCTGATTATGGAAGGTATATCGCCGAAATTCGTCGGAACATAGCTTCCGTGCCCTTCATTGACAAGGTCCCTCACTTTATCGGTGAGAAAAAGACTTTCGATGAAAAGATGGGGGGCATAGGATGGATCCATATGGGGCTGCTGGTGCCGTGACAAGAATTGACGGATTACGACCCCTTCCAACTCATCTTTCCGGGCCGCAATGGCCTTCCAGATAACAATGGGCTCATTAGAGGCCGGTGGAGCCCAGATGACGTCCCCTGATTTCACTGCTTTGGCAGCTACCTCCGGAGTAACCAGTTTTTGACGGTACATTTTTTCGAACTTTGACATGTCATACTCCTCTATTTTGATATGAATATTCTGATAAGAACTGGGCCTTCTCAGAACAGAATTATTGTACCATAGGATTTGCCAATATTCTATAAAGAAAATTTCACAAGGTGGTACAAAGCGTTCATCTAATGATATGATACTCTAAATATCCTGGTACACGAGATGTGGGCCTCATGTCTTGACAGAGTTGTGTTTCTGCAATACAGTTAGATGATATTTTAGGCGAAACAATCAATGAACAATATTTTAGAACACGAAGGCATGCATTACGAAGGGAACTGCATCTGTCCGCCATCGGAAGGGGATGGCATCCTGCTTCAGGTGACCCTGGGGTGCTCCCACAACAAGTGCACGTTTTGCGGGGCATATGTGGTGCGAGCTTTCTAACACCAGGCAGTCAGGATGGAAAGAGGGCTCGTGCCTCCACCCCATTTTTGTCTGGACAGTAATGAACCTTGTGCGATCAGGTCTATGAATAGTTGAGCTATTCTTAACATGAGAAAGATTACCGGCTTGCAATAGAAATCTGGTATAATCCGATGCAAGAAAACTTTATGATGAGGAGGAAATGTTCGTGCGAATAGGTGGTTTTGAATTACATGAGCCGGTTCCGGAGTGCAATGAGCCGTATGTTATTGCTACGCTCCGACCCTGGATAGATGTCAACAGCGTAGGAAGCCTGGTGCTAAAAGAATTGAAGTCGCGATACGACGCTAAAGAATTAGGAAGATTATACAAACCGGGCCACTTTTACGATTTCACCAGATACAGGCCCACCATTCATCTCGAAGAGGGTATACGCGACATGTCTATTCCCAACTCAACAGTGCACTATGCAAGAAGGGAAGGACAGAATGATCTTTTGCTGCTTCGCCTTTTGGAGCCTCATGCTCATGCAGAACACTACATTGCTTCTGTGTTGAAGCTTCTCAAAACATTTAAAGCGAAGAGGTACATCCTTGTGGGAAGCATGTATGATGTGGTGCCCCACACCAGGCCTCTACTTGTCAGCGGATACGGAATGGGAGAAAGGGCGCTCGAGGAATTGAGAAAAACTGGTGTCCTGCCCATTACATATCACGGTCCTTCAACCATTACGAATCTGATCACCAAGGAGGCAGCAGAATCAGGTATTGATGCAATTGTATTTATAGTCTCTTTGCCGCAGTATGTTGTTGTCGACGAGGATTATATGGGAAAAGCCAGGCTTATGGAACTATTGAACATGTTGTATGGCATTCCCATAGACACAAAAGACTTCGAAAGGGCCCTGGAGCAGCGCAATTCAATCACCGAAAGAGTGGAGAGATCCCCTGAGGTTAAAATGATTCTACCTCAACTGGAAAATGTATATGACATGCGAATCAGAACGATGAAGACAGGGGAGGGTCCCCAACTGACTCCCGAAATAGAAGAAATGCTTTGGAAAACAATGGGAAATGATATCGGGAAAGCATAGCCAAATTACCTGCGTTGATCCTTCATCCCTAGTTATTGATAAAATCCCGTGCCGGAGCGTCCATTTTACCGGTATTTTCGGCACTGGCATGAGTGCCCTTGCACAATATCTGCGCTTTCAGGGGATCAGGGTGTCAGGTTCCGATCGCTTGCTTGCCAGCGAGGATACGGCATCGATGCGGCAATCCCTTGATGGGCTCGGATGTACAATCGTCAATCAGGACGGTTCAGGGGTACGTGCCGACACTGATGTGGTCTGTATTTCAACGGCAATTGAAGAGTCAAACCCTGATATTGCTGCTGCGCGCGTCCATGGTATACCCATCATACATCGCTCTGATCTTCTTGCAGCAATCATCTCGTCAAAGAGAACCATTGCCGTTGCCGGTACAAGCGGTAAGTCTACGGTGACTTCTATGATATTTGAGTTTCTGACCGTATGCGGGAAATCACCTTCTCTCATAAGTGGTGCACCCTTGCGCAGGCTTGAAAAACAGGGACTGATCGGCAATGCATGGAGCGGTGGTTCCGATCTCCTTGTCGTTGAAGCGGATGAAAGCGACGGAACGCTTGTCAAATACTCTCCAGAGGTTGCGGTTGTTCTTAATATCTCCAAAGATCACAAGAGCATTGATGAGATAAAGGACCTTTTTGCAAGGCTCATAGTACAATCGACCTGGACTGCCGTAAATTGGGACGATCCTATTCTCGTATCTTTTCCATCAAGTGTCGGTTTTGGTCGTAATAGTTCTGCTTCGTGGCGACCAGACCGTGAAGAACTCCTGCCGACCTCGGTTAAGCTTTTTCGCAAGGGCATTGAATACCATTTGCCGCTGCCGGGAGAGCACAATCTTGAAAACCTACGGGCGGCGTTATGTGTCTGCGAACATTTCGGTTGCGACGGAGAAACTCTTGCCTCCGCGGTAAGAGATTTTGAGGGTGTAGCCCGGCGATTTAGTGTTACCGGGACAAAGCAGAAAGTACATGTGGTCGATGATTTTGCTCATAACCCGGCCAAGATAGCAGCTGCCGTGAATGCTGCCCGGGGCCTTTCGGATCGCATTATTGCCGTATACCAACCGCACGGCTTTGGTCCAACACGTTTCTTAAAAGATGAATATAGTGCTGTCTTTCAAAATGTCTTCCGGAAGAACGATATTCTCTATCTCTTGCCGATCTATTATGCGGGGGGTACTGCCGAAAAAAATATTTCCTCGGAAGACATCATAAAGGAGCTTGCTAGAGTGCCATTCATTGCCCAGGCAGTAAGTGATCGTGATGGGCTGCTAACCAAGCTGAAAGCCGACGCAAGTCCAGGTGACTGTGTTCTTGTCATGGGAGCGCGTGATCCGTCGTTGCCTGCTTTAGTAAAGAAAATCGTGGAGCTGTTCGGTGGAGAGACATTGAAATTATAAGAGGGTATTGTTACTGCACCGGGGCATAGAGAAGTATAAATATGGCAATAAAAACTATTTTCGAAGAACTTGATCCTATTTTTCATCCCAGGTCTGTGGCGGTTATTGGAGCCTCAGGCAAACATGGCAAAATAGGGCGTGTGCTCATGGACCGATTTCTTGAAACGGGATTTGAACAACTATACCCGGTAAACCCCAAAGAGACTGAGATTCTGGGACTCAAGGCATACCCGTCAATACTTGATATCCCCTATGAGGTTGACATGGCCCTTGTGGTCACGCCGACCCAAGCGGCGCTGACAGCCGTGAGGGAGGCTGTGAAAAAAAAGGCGAAGACGATTGTGATCACCACTTCAGGTTTCGGAGAAACAGGCAGTAAAGGTAAAGAGATGCAGGATGAGATGGTGCGGGTGGCCCGCGAAGGCGGAGCCCGCATAGTAGGGCCCAATTGTATAGGTATCTATTGTCCTGCGTCACGGTTGCCCTTTGCCCTGGGACCGGGTAAGACTCCCGGCTCAATAGGCGTTGTGTCGCAGAGCGGTTTCTTTGCCGACTACCTGACGTATACAGCTACTGCCAACGGTATCACCTTCAGTAAAGCGGTCAGTTGCGGCAATGAGGCTGATCTCACGGTAACGGATTTCCTGGAGTACCTGGGGGATGACCCTGAGACGAAAACCATAGTTGTTTATGTGGAAGGTATGAGGGATGGAAGGCAATTTTATCATGTATCCAGGAAGGTTTCGCAGAAGAAGCCCATTATCCTCTGGAAGGGCGGGATGACCGAGGAAGGGGCCAGGGCTGCAGTCTCTCATACAGGGGCCATGGCCGGGTCAAGTCACATATGGGAGGGCGCCCTGAAGCAGGCAGGGATTATCAGCGTCAGGAGCTTCGAGGAGGTGCTCGACTGCCTTTATGCCTTTCATCTTCAACCGTTGCCGAGAGGAAAAAGGGTTGGCATTATCAGCGCACCGGGTGGTATGGCAGTGGCTGCCACGGATGCCTGTCTTGAACTGGGTCTTGAGGTTCCTCAGTTTTCATCATCAACAGTTGAGAAACTCCGCACGATGCTTCCCCTCGTGGGAGGGAGCGCAAACAATCCTATCGACCTGAGCCTTGCTTCCCTTGTCAATCCACGCGTTCATGGGGATGCTATCAATATACTGGCCGAGGAAGAGAATATCGACATGCTGCTTCTCATCGGCATTGTGGGTGGGGAGTCTCTCAGGCAGATGGTTTTTGAGGGGATGGCAGGTATGAAGACAAAGAAACCCCTTGTGACAACCGTAATGACAGGCACCCTTCAATCGGTCGTTTCTGATTTCCCGATGCTTCTTGAAAGCGGCATCTCTGTCTATACGGATGGAGCAAGGGCGGTAAAGGCCCTGTCCAGGCTTTGGGAATATATGCGTTTCAGGGAAAGCTGCAATGCAGTTGAGGAAGTAATCCTTACTCACAAAAAAAATATGCTATCGACGATGGGTCGGGGAAAAGATATTATTGAGAAGGCAGTGGCGAAAGGCAGGTTATCCTTATCAGAATATGAGTCCAAGGAAGTCTTACGGGCAAACGCTATTTTAGCAACGAGAGAAAAGTTAGCGCACGATAAGCCTGAGTTTAATGATGCCCTGAAAGAGATTGGCTTCCCCATGGTGATTAAGGCAGGTGGTCAAAACGTAAACCACAAAACAGAGCAGGGCCTGGTCTATCTGGATATCCGCAATGAGCAGGAGGCCGTGGCTGCTTTTGAACGGATAAGAGAAGCGCTCAAGGATGAAGCGCCTCCTGTGTTGGTTCAGGAGATGGTTAGAGGAAAAAGAGAGCTTGTTGTCGGCCTCATAAAGGATGACCAGTTTGGCCCCTGCGTAATGTTCGGTCTCGGAGGAACACTCACAGAGGCATTAAAAGACAATACTTTTCGGGTTGCGCCTGTAAACAAACAGGAAGCGCTTGGCATGGTTCAAGACATAAGGGCAAACGCCATCCTGGGATCATTTCGCGGTATGCCGCCTGTCGACCAGGATCAGCTTGCCCACATCATTATGAGAGTAGGAGAAATTGGATTGGAGCATACCGAAATCAAAGAGATTGATATTAATCCGCTGATTCTGTCAGAAGGGGGCCCGATAGTTGTAGATGCCCTGATCGTACTCGATGGACAACGAAAAAAACTTTAATATATTGATGAATAAAACCAATTCATAGGTGTGCCACAGATGCCTATCAATAAAAGCTTGTCTTCTCTACAGCTTTTTAAGATGTTTTAACCTTTTTATCTAATACTTCTCTAATTTTGCCCAATAACTCATTCGGGGATGTGGGTTTTTGAATGAACTCAACCGCGCTGTCATATACACCCTTATCAATGACCACATCGCCGGTGTAGCCACTGGTGAATAGAACTTTAACGTCCGGTCTGATCTTGCGAATCTCGTCGAATACTTCCTTGCCGTTCTTTTTAGGCATAACAACGTCAAGTATGAGAAGGTCTATACTGTCTTTAAGCTCCATGAACCGTGCGATAGCCATCTCACCATCAGTTGCAGCTATGGTGGTGTAACCTTTGCTGTTCAGTACTTCTTCCTGGAGCTTTTGTAAATCAGGATTGTCCTCGGCGAGCAAGATTGTTTCTGTGCCACCTTTCACGTCTATTGAGGCAAGCTTCGTTTCTTCCGTTGATGTTGTGACTACCGGTAGATATATGTGAAAGGTCGTTCCTTTATCCAGTTCGCTCGTTACATTGATATAGCCGTTGTGCTGCTTAATAATGCCATAAACGATTGAAAGGCCAAGGCCGGTACCTTTCCCAACTTCCTTTGTTGTGAAGAAAGGTTCAAATATCTTCTGCCTTGTTTTTTCATCCAAGCCGGTTCCGGTATCAGAGATTGAGATCAATGCATACTTGCCAGGTACTCCATAGCCATAGGATCTTATGAACTCTTGATTAATTTCGACCTCACTTGTTTCAATACGTAATGTTCCTCCTTGTGGCATAGCATCGCGTGCATTTGCTGCAAGGTTCAGTAATACCTGATCTATCTGGGTGACGTCTGCCAAGACAGTTATTTCCGTATCAGAAGTCGTGACCTTGAGCTCGATGTCTTCTGTAAGGAGCCTAAGCAGAATTTTTTCTATACTTCTTACCATTGTGCTCATCTTTTGTGGTTGCAGCCTCATTACCTGTTTTCTGCTGAATGTCAAAAGGCTGTGTGTAAGGTTAACCGCCTTTTCTGATGCAACGAGCATGTGTTCAACGTAAATTTTTAACGGGTCATCGGCATCCATTTTCATATGCATCAAATTGCCGTATCCAATAAGGGCAGACAGGATATTGTTAAAGTCATGAGCAATACCGCCTGCAAGGGTCCCAATGGCTTCCATTTTCTGTGCCTGGAGAAGCTGAGATTCCAGATGTTTCCGATCTGTGATATTTTCAACAATACCTTCATAATAGAGCGTATTTCCATCAGTATCGAGGACAACCCGGGCATTTGAAGAAGTCCAGATTTTGCTGCCGTCCTTTCTGTATTGTTGCGCTTCAAAACCCTCAAAAGAGCCATTTTTTTCAATAGTTTGCTGAAGACGTATTCTGTCTTCCGGGTCTACATATATTTGGCGTCCGATATCTCGAACATTTGCCATCAACTCCTCAGGGGAGTTATATCCGTACATCCTGGCAAGGGCAGGGTTGATCTGCAGGTAATGTCCTTCGGGCGTTGTTTGAAAAATACCTTCCACAGCATTTTCGAAGATATCTCTATATTTTTCCTCGCTCTGGGAAAGCGCAACTTCCATTTGTTTTCGCTCCGTTATGTCAAGACGGATTTCCACAACACCAACCAGAGATCCATCGTTTGTTCTCACGGGATAACCATGAACATACCATATCTTCCCGCTTGGAGATTTCAACTCACCATCCTGGGGCCGGCCGGTAGTCAGGGCCTTCTTTATCGGGCAGCCTTCACAAATGTAGTCGCAGTTGTGCCAAACCTCATAGCAGAAACGTCCCACAAAATCATCAGTTCTTGAGGCAAGCAGATCCCGGGCAGTCTTATTGACCCACAGTATTTTCATATCACAGTCATGAAATATCACAACCTCAGGGATTGCGTTCAGAATAAGTGATTTCTCTCTCTCCGCCATTTTGAGGGCATCTTCCAACTCTTTGCTCTGAGTAATGTCCTCTACAGTGCCTTCATAGTGAACAATTTCTCCTCGAACATCTTTGACTGCCCGGGCGCTCATTGAGATCCAAATCTTCTCGCCATCCTTTCGGCAAAGTTGGGTGATGAAATTTGACACAAAGCCCTGAGTGGCGTAAAGGTTTTGCAATATCTTCCTGTCCTCAGGTTTGACGTACATCTGGTTTGCCACATCGGTTATGTTGTCTAATAATTCCTGAGGCGATTGAAAACCGTAAATCCTGGCAAGAGCAGGATTTGCAGCAATAAAACGTCCATCCGGTGTTGTCTGAAACATACCCTCAACAGCATTTTCAAAGATACTTCGATATTTATCCTCTGTTTCCTTCAAGAGCTCTTCCGAGAGCTTCCGTTCGGTAGCGTCTCTTAAGTATGCAAGGGCAACCGAAACTCCCTTATAGTTCACTCTTGTGGCGGATACCTCAATATATACGACCGATCCATCCCTTTTTACACCTTTGAATTCATATT
>Ga0351959_1065_pt2 | contig 28200 bp, 33 predicted proteins | sample TotcelT113001M13_FD_206836 | JGI IMG/M metagenome (GOLD analysis project Ga0351959, IMG submission 206836) | Enriched cells from coal bed in the Powder River Basin, Montana, United States - Total cells T11 rep3 HSBNCT.T11.300.1.M13 ...
TTTCCCAAGGCCTGCTATCTTGGTTTCACCGGCACCCCGTTGCTGAAAAAGGAGAAAAACAGCTTTGTCAAGTTCGGCGGATTGATCGAACCGCACTACTCCATCCATCAGGCGGTGGAAGACAAGTCGGTCGTCCCGCTGCTCTACGAGGGCCGCCATGTGGAGATAGAACAGAACAAGGCCGCCATCGACCGCTGGTTTGACCGCCACACCCAGGGGTTAACCCGGGAACAGCAGGCCGATCTGAAAAGGAAATATGCCCGGGCCGAAATGCTCAACAAGGCGGATCAGGTCATTTACATGCGCGCCTTCGATATCAGCGAGCATTACCGCGCCGCCTGGCAGGGAACGGGATTCAAGGCGCAGCTCGTCGCGCCGAGCAAAGCGGCGGCCCTGAAGTATCATGAGCACCTGACCGATGTCGGCCTTGTGACGTCCGAAGTGCTCATCTCGCCGCCGGATACCCGCGAAGGCTATGAGGAGACGGATGAAGAGCCCACGGACGAGGTGGTCAGATTCTGGCAGAAAATGATGAAACGCTTCGGCAAAGAGGAAGAATACACCAAGCAGATCATCAACCGGTTCAAGTTCGGTCCGGAGCCGGAAATCCTGATCGTGGTCAGCAAGCTGCTGACCGGTTTCGATGCACCGCGCAACATCGTTATCTACCTCTGCAAGGAACTGAGGGAGCACTCGCTCCTGCAGGCCATCGCCCGCGTGAACCGCGTGCATGAAGACAAGGACTATGGATTCGTTGTCGATTACGTGGGCCTGCTGGGGGAGCTGGACAGGGCCCTGACCATGTACAGCGCTTTTGAGGGGTTTGACGAGGAAGACCTGACAGACACGCTGACATCGGTCCAGGCGGAGGTGAAAAAACTGCCCCAGCGTTACTCCGATCTCTGGGACCTCTTCAAGGAAATCAAGAACAGCCACGATGAAGAGGCTTACGAGGTCCTGCTGGCCGACGCTGCGTTGCGGGAAGATTTCTATCGAAGACTGGCCGAATATGCCAAGACATTCGGGATCGCGCTATCGACGGAGGCGTTTGTCATGGGGATCGACGAAGCCAAGCTACGGCGCTACAAAGCCGACGTGAAGCGTTTTCAGAACCTGAAGGCCTCAGTGAAGCTCCGCTACGCAGAAGCTATCGACTACCGCGATTATGAGCCGAAGATCAAGAAACTGCTTGATACACACATCCAGGCCAACGAAGTTATCCAATTGAATGAGCCGGTAAACATCTTCGACAGCAGTATGTTCTCGATGGTGAAGGAAGAACAGAACGTTTACGGTAAGACCACGGCGGCCCAGGCCGATGCCATTGCCTACGCGACCAGGAAGGTCATCACGGAAAAGATGGGGGAAGACCCTGCTTTTTATGAGAAGTTTTCCAAGCTGATCCAAAAGGCCATTGACGATTTCCGGGCGAAGCGTCTGTCCGACCTGGATTACCTGAACCAGGTTATGGAGATACGCAACAAGGTCGTGACTCGTCATCATGATGACGTACCCGAGAAACTTTCCGGAAACGAGGATGCCATGGCCTACTACGGCGTCCTGAAGCCATTCTTTGCGGAACATCCGTTTGCCCCGGAAGTGTGCGATTCGATTGCCGCCGATACCGCTCTGGCCATCCATTCCATCCTGGACCGCCACTGGAAGGTGCAGTTCTGGGACGATGAGGACGCCAAGAACCAAGCCATCAATGACATTGACGATTATCTCTTTGACGAGGTGAAAGGCAAGATGGGCGTGGAGATCAGTCTTGAGCGGATGGACGCGCTCATTGAACGGACGATGCAGGTGGCCAAAAGCAGGAGCGGCAGATGAGTTCATCCCGAGGCAGCGTTGCCCATGGCAAGGAAAACATTGAATTCAGTCTTTTCCATGTAGATCGGAAGACACTGGAAATCGCCGTTCACCCCGACCGGACGGTGGTCGTAAAAGCACCGTTTGGAATTGACCATGAAGCAATCAGAACGAGGGTCGCCAGGCGCGGCGGCTGGATCATCAGGCAGCGTGACTTTTTCCGGCAATTTGATCCCCGAACGCCGGCGAGGCGTTATGTAGGAGGAGAAACGCATCTCTACCTCGGAAGGCATTATCGTCTCAAGGTCGGCGGCAGCAACCTCGATATAGTCAAACTGACACGAGGATTCTTTGAAATTCAGGTTCAAGGGACCGTTTCTTCGGAGAAGGTCAAACGTCTGCTGGACGGATGGTATAGGGAAAAGGCAGCAGGCAAGTTCTGGGAAAGCCTTGACCGATGCTGGCCATCTTTTGAAAAGCTATCTTTCGCAAAGCCGAAACTTCAGATCAGGCGGATGCGGAAGCGCTGGGGAAGCTTATCCGCGAACGGAAGGCTTACGCTGAATATTGATTTGATTCAGGCACCCCGGGAATGCATCGATTACGTTATCGTCCATGAATTGAGCCATCTGCGATATGCCGATCATGGCCCCAAGTTTTACAGGTTCATGGACAATGTCATGCCTGATTGGGAAAAGAGGAAGCGCAAGCTGGAAATAACGTTGGCATAGCTAATATCGAATTACGGCGTGATACGTAACAGCTGACACAAAGTTTCAGATCACACCCCTCCCGCTGGGGAGGGGGAGGTCTTGAGAGGTTATGAATTCACTACCGCTTTCCAGGAAAGGAAGGCGGCTTTGACCGCATCTGCGGCGCCGTCCGTGCTGAGCTTGCCCATATTGATGACCATGTCGTAATGGCCGGGATCCGTTATGTCGGCATGGAAGTATTGGCGGATGAATGCCTGTCGTTCCGATTCGGTTTTCAGGACATACTTTTTTGCTTCTTCCGGGGTCGTACGAAGCACATTTGCCAGCTTGATGTCTATGGGAGCGATGAAGCGTACCCGGAAGGTGTGCTCCTGGGGCAGGATATAATTGGCCCCCCGTCCCAGAATGACGGCGTTGCCGCACCGGCCGATCGTGCCGATGACTTTAGTCAGGTGATGAAGATAGCGATCCGGCCAGAGATGCCGCGTCTCAAAGAGGGCGGTGAGCCAGTCGTCACGTTTTGTCATTTCTTTTTCATCCAGTGATTTGATCACTTTCTCACTCATTTGCACACTTTCGGCCACTTTCTGGATGATCTGCCCGCCGAATAGGTCCATACCGAGCTGCTGCGCCAGATGTTTCGCGATTTTCGTCCCGCCGCAACCGGGTTCCCGAGAAATGGTGATCACAGGACCGGCTTTGATCCCGGCTTTCGTTCGCTCTTTACCCCTTTGATTCCACTTCTGTAGCTGTTCCTCAACCAGTTGCTCAACAGATCGATTGTTCCTTTTCATAAATAACAGATCCTTTCGCGCGATGGACAGAAAATTATGGTTTCGTAATAATCGACTTTAGAAAGAATACAGCTTTTCGCCGGGCAGGACGTTGATCCCGTTTTTCACTAGCGCATCGATGGCCTTGTCCTGCTCGTCGAACCGGAAGAGCATCACAGCGTTCTCCCCGCTTTTTTCCACGAAGGCGTACATATAGGCGATGTTGACGTTTGCCTTCGCGAGGACCTCCAGGATGCTGTGCAGGCCGCCCGGCCGGTCCGGCACCTCCACAGCCACCACGGTGGTCCGGCTGACGGTGAACCCGTTTTCCTTGAGAATCCTGGTCGCCGTCTCCACATTATTGACGATGATGCGGACGATGCCGAAATCGGACGTGTCGGCGACGGCCAGCGTGCGGATATTGATATCGGCGTCCCGGAGGATGCGCGTCACCTTTTCCAGCCCGCCGGGTTTGTTTTCCAGAAATATGGATATCTGTTCGACCTTCATGAGCGATCCTCCTTAGATCCGTCTTTTGTCAAGAACCCGGCTCGCCTTGCCCTCGAAGCGCTGCAATGATTTGGGCTCGACCATTTTCACTTTGGCGGAAATGCCAAGATAATCTTTCATGTCCTTGACGATGCGCCGCTCCATGTTCTGCAGCACCCGGACTTCACCCGCCGACTCGTCCAGCAGCTTTTGACTGACCTCCACCTGCACCTCAAGCGTATCCAGCGTGTCCACGCGGTCCACGATCAGCTGATAATGCGGTTCGGTGCCCTCGATATTGAGCAGCACGGCCTCGATTTGCGACGGGAAGACGTTGACGCCGCGGATGATGATCATATCGTCGCTACGGCCCATGACGCGATCCATGCGGACATGGGTCCGGCCGCACCGGCAGGGTGCGATGTTCAACGTCGTGATGTCCCGCGTGCGGAAGCGAATCAGCGGGAACGCCTCCTTGGTGATCGTCGTGAAGACCAGTTCCCCCTTTTCGCCGTAGGGCAAGACGGCGCCCGTTTCCGGGTCGATGATTTCGGCAAGGAAGTGGTCCTCGAAAATATGCATGCCGCTGCGGCCCTCGATGCATTCCATCGCAACCCCCGGTCCCATCACTTCGGACAGGCCGTAGATATTCAACGCTTTGATATTCAAAGTATTTTCTATATCATCCCGCATTTTGTCCGACCAGGGCTCGGCCCCGAAAATCCCGACGCGGAGCTTCAGGTTCCGCATATCGACGCCCATGGCCCGCCCCTGTTCGGCCAGGTTGAGGGCATAGGAGGGCGTGCAGCAGATCGCCGTGGGGCCGAAATCCTGCAGAATCATGATCTGCCGCTTGGTGTTGCCGCCCGACATGGGGATGACGCTTGCGCCGAGCCGTTCCGCCCCGTAATGGGCGCCCAGCCCGCCCGTAAACAGGCCGTAACCGTAGGCGTTGTGAATGATGTCGTTCTTATTCAGGCCGGCGGCGGCAAAGCAGCGGGCCATGAGTTCCGACCAGATGTCGATGTCGCGCTGAGTGTATCCCACCACGGTGGAGCGGCCCGTTGTGCCCGATGAAGCGTGCAGCCTCACCACGCTGCTCATGGGTACGGCGAACAGGCCGAAGGGGTAATTGTCGCGCAGGTCCTGTTTGGTGGTAAACGGCAACCGGGCGAGATCGGAGAGGCTTTTGACCTGGTCCGGCTTCAGGCCCGCCTCGTCGAAGGCCGTCCGGTAATGGCCGACGGTGTGATAAACCCGCTGCACCGCCTGCTGCAGCCTTTTGAGCTGCAATGCCTCCAGAACCTCCCGGGGCAGGGTTTCAAACTCCTCGTTGTAGATCATGCATCACACCTCCTGCTGCATTATTGAACCGCTCCGAATCAGAGTCCCGTGTACTATATCAAAAGATCTCGGAGGGAGCAAGGATTGTTGCGGGCGGCGGCCGTCCCGTCTAAAGGGTCGCCGGGGACCGCCGTTTTTTCAGGTGGAACCACAGGCGCATGAGGCGGACCGTGACGATCGCCATGATCAGACGCGGGATGTAAAGCCAGAAGGCGCTCAGTCCCAGCGACATGAACAGAACCGGATCCTCGACCATCGAGTGGTTGATGCCGATGGAAAGGTGAAGCATTTCGAGGTCTTCCGCTGGAAGACCGCCGTCTTTCGTTTCTTCCACGATGACGGCGCCGCCGTAGGCCAGCCCGAAGACGATGGCCGTCATCCAGAGAAACCCGAGCTTTTTGTCCAGGCCCATGATTCTCAAGAAAGGGGCGAAAAGATTAACGATATGCGTGATCCATCCCATGGCCTTGAAGACTTCCAACGTGGTCAGCAGGACCATGCAGATTCCGAAAATCTTGAGGCCGATCGTCAGGGTCGCCCAGGCCCAGTCCTTGAGCATCTGTAAAAAGGGAACGGCGACGGTGATCACGGCTGAGGCAGGAAGGTCCGTCGTCTGCCCGTCCGTCAGAAAGGGCGCCGCCAGCATGACCGTCGCCGTTGCCGCACCCAGCCGGAAAAGCGTGGCCTTGAGCGGATGCAGGCCCGATCTGGCCTGGATGATGCCCTCCTGGATCAGGTTATGGGCCGTCAGCAGAAAAATCGCCATGAGCGTCATCTGCGGCGTCGTGAAAGGCAGCACCACCATGGCGGCGATGGCCCCGTAGAGGTTGGCCAGTATGCCGATGATCAGGGGGAGGGCGGCGATGGTCGGAAGGCTCAGAAGGTCCATGGCCGGGGCCAGCAGAAAATCGAGCCGGTGCAGCCAGCCGCTCCAGGCCAGCAGCGCCGTCAGAAGGGAGATGGGCAGCACGATTTTCATGATCCACAGAAAACCGTCCCATCCCTTTTTGAGGCCGGCCCGGAGACCCGCCTTCCACAACCCTTCAGGATCGTTCACCCGTTGAGGTTCCCCCGCTTTTCCCATGCCGTTTCCGGCGACCTTTATCAGACGAAAGAATTGCAGGCAACGCTTTATTTTGAGGGCCGTGGGCGCTTTTTTCTTCTTTGCGCAAAGCCCCGGGATATGGTAGTCAACAGCCCGATCCCGATGGAAGCGGGTGACGATCCATGAAACTGACGATCAGCCGGAAAATGCTCCTGAGCTATCTCGTGTTGGCCCTCCTGACCATTACGGCCGGCGCCTACGCCGTCGTCAGCCTGCGTCAGCTCAATGATCTGGCCTATGGCATCATCAGCCAGGACTTCTTCGTGGTCGAGACCAGCAAGAAAATGATGGCGGCCCTGCTGGCCCAGGAAAGCGCCGAACGCAGATACCTGATTCTGAAGGATCCCTCCATTGCCGAGATTTTTCAGGCGCGCAAGCGGGAGTTTGAGAAAAATCTGCAGGATCTCGCCGGCCATCCCTTTCAGGGCTATGCGGACCGGCATGTGCAGATGGCTTCGCTGGCGCGTCAGTATGCGGACCTTTTTGAACAAAAAACGACCCTGCTGGACGAAAACCGCCATCAGGAGGCCCTGGCCCTCTCCGAAGGGGACGGGAGAAAAATGATCGAGGCCCTGGCGTCCGAAGTGAGGGCCATGCAGCATCAGGCCGAGAAAAATATCGATGTGAAGATGAACCTCATCCGTATGCAGGGCGCCAATGCCGCACACGTCACGGTTGTCCTGACGGCGCTGAGCCTTGCGGCAGGCATTGCATTGGCTCTGCTGATCACCCATAACATATCTCATCCATTGAAAAAACTTGAAAAGGCGACGAGTTTGATTGCGGAAGGTCAATTCGACCACGACCTGCGCATCGACCGACAGGACGAAATCGGCGGCCTGGCCGGCGCTTTCGGAGTCATGACGCAACGGCTCAAGGTTCTGGAGGCCCTGAATCTTGACGCCAGTCCCCTGACCGGTCTGCCGGGGAATCTGGCCATCGAGCGGGCCATCGGAGAACGTCTTTCAGGCCGGAGCGCCTTTTCGCTTTGTCAGATCGACCTGGATCATTTCAAGCCCTATGCCGACAAGTATGGTTATGCCTGGGCGAGTGAAATCATAAAGGAGGTCGCAAGGATACTGTTAGAAGAACGGGAACGCGCCGGGATGCGGGAGGTCTTCGTCGGCCATATCGGCGGGGATGACTTTGTGCTCATTGCCGACCCGAAACGGGCCGAAATGCTGGGTCGCCGTCTGGTGGCCGTCTTCGATGAGCAGATCCGGCCGTTTTACTCGCAGGAAGACATTCGGCGCGGCTTCATTTCCGGCAAGGACCGCAAGGGAAATGATCAATCATTTCCCTTGCTTTCGGTGTCGGTGGCCATGATCACGGGCGACGGGCGACGCTTCAAAAATGCCCTTGAAATGGCTGAAGTCGCCGCGGAGCTGAAGGAATATGCAAAATCGTTTGCGGGCAACAACTTCGTCAAGGAAGAGGATCTGGCAAAGGGCCCGATTGAATCAAGGCGCCATACCTGAGGCAATGGATCGCATATGAATAAATGCCGCGTGTTTTTGAAGGATTGGAGGGTCCGGCTGTGTCTGGCCGGTCTGTTGGCTTTTTTTGTCGGCGCCTGCGCTTCCCCGGGAGGGGCGCCGGTCAAGGGGGGCCTTTCCGGCATGGCTGTCGTGCCCGCCGAGAAAACCGGATTATTCACCGGGCCGCCGGCCGACGCCGTGAGGCTCAACGAAGGCGCATCCTGGCTGGGCCTGTCGGACAAACCGGCCGATTATGCAAAGGCCAGAGAGATCTTTGCCGCCTTGGCGACGGACTATCCCAAAAGCAGATGGCGCCCATTGGCGGAGACGTTCATCCGCCTGATCGACGTGACGCGGTCCCAGCAGGCCAAGAGCCTCTCCGGGCAGGAACTTATGGAAAAGCTGCAACAGGAAAATGAACAGCTCAAAAAGGACATCCAGTCCCTGGGCAGCCGCTTCCAGGCCGAGCGCGCGAACCTCTTGCAGGAGAATGAACAGCTCAAGAAAGACATGGAATTGCTGAAGAAACTCGAGGTCCAGCTGGATCAGCGCGAAAAAATGCTGCGCTGATGTCGGCTTGGGCCGCGCGCCGATCAGGAGGAATCAGGAGCGGGGCGGGCTTGAGTGGACACGGCGGCGACGAAGGATGCGTCGCCATTTGGGCATCCTGGCTTTTTACGAAGCTGTCATCGTTCCGGATGAAGCCCCCGCTGTTTGAGCCAGGCGGAGGCCAGACCGATGCCGAGCGCCGTCTTGACATCGACAATCCGCCCGGTCCTCATCATGGCTTCGGCCTCTGCAAACGAAACCGTCAGCGTTTCAATAAATTCATCCTCGTCGGGCGGCAGCCGCAGCCCGAAGAGGTCGCGAGCCAGGAAAAAGTACATATATTCGTTGCCGTAGCCCGGGATCAGGTAGCCCTCGAAGAGTTTGACCAGCTGTTTTGCCTGGAAGCCGATTTCTTCCGCCAGCTCCCTTTGAGCGCAGGCCTCCGGGGACTCTTCACCCTTGTCGATGGCCCCGGCCGGGATTTCCGTCATCATCCCGCCCACGGCATGACGGTGCTGCCGGATCAGAATCAGCTCTCCCGCATCGGTAACCGGGACCACCGCGATGCAGGGCTTATGGTCAACCCAGGCCTGCCGGCTCTTGCGTCCGTTAGGAAAGCAAACCTCTCCCTCATAGACATCGAAGACCCTGCCGTGATACATTAACGTCCCGTTATTTTTTGGGTATTCATCCAATGAGCGGGTTGCTCCCCTTGCGTATTTCGGATTGCGGGGTCTTTGACAAATGTCTTCACCGCAGCGTTAAAATCTTTTCCGCTGATGCGCCGCGGGTGGACCATTTTCCAGCGGCGCATCAGCGCCCTCAATGCGTCATGCGAACGAAACGCACCGCCCCATCAGGCTTCGCGCATGATGATGTTTTTCAAGGCCCGCAGGCAGAGGTCCGAAGGACTTTTCAGGGACGGCTCATAGGGCACGCCCTTCAGGTATAGATTCATCACCTTGATATCATTCAGATGTTCAGGTTTCGTAGCCAGCGGGTTTTGATCCAGCGCCACGAAATCGGCGACCTTTCCGGGCGTCAGCGTGCCGCGCTCCTGTTCGTCGAAGGAGAGGCGTGCCGCCCAGTGGGTGTGCATGCGCAGGGCGTCAAGGGTGGAGATCCGCTGATCCGGATCGGGGTGGTTGCAGGCGGCATGGATGCCGCTGATCGCATCGGGATAGGAGCAGGGGGCGTCGGATCCGCCTGCAATCGTCAGTCCATGGTCGATCATGCTTTTGCAGGTCATCAGCCGTTCGGCCCGCTCGCCCAGGATGTGGGTCAGATAGCTCATGGGTTCCTGTTCCCAGTGGAGCAGGGGGGGCTGGATGGCGATATGAACGCCGATTCCGGCCGCACGTTCCAAAAGCGGGGGGGGCATGATGCTCGCGTGGATGATGATGTGGCGGTGGTCCTGACGCGGAAAGTCTTTCAGGGCCGTTTCATAGGCGATGATCGCCTGCTCCACGGCGGCGTCTCCGATGGCGTGCATGGACACCTGCAGCCCCAGACGGTTGGCCTCCCTGACGAACGCATTGACCTGTTGCTGCGGATAGGCCAGGAATCCCCGATTGGCGGCATTGTTCGAGTAGGGTTCGCTCAGGGCGGCGTCTTCCGTGCCGAAACAGCCGTCCAGGGCCGTGGCGAAGCAACCCCCGATCCGGGGCAGCTTGCGCCGCGTCACCTTCCGGACGTCCATGGTCTGAAAATAGATGCGGTATTGCTGCGGCAGGCCCCGGGCGGCGAAGCGCATGAGGTCGATATCGGCGTCCAGCGGAAACCCGAGCCCTTCCACCGTGTGGATCAGGCCGAACCCGCGCCGGGCCAGTTCATCCGCGGCGCCGAGCATATTTTTGAGAACCTGATAGAGCGAAATCGACCGGGTCAGATGGTTGACGCCGTCATAGTAGGCCTGCTGATAAAGGCCGCCGGTTGTCTTGTCGAATCCGGCCTGTTCCGTAATGGACCGGGGCAGCTTTTCCAGCAGGGGCGTATTGGCCACGGCGGCGTGTCCGTCGTATTTGACAAGGCAAAGCGGCGTGTCCGTGATCTGATCGAGGCGGTTCCGGTCCGGCAGCTGCCCTTCCTCGACCGTATGCGCCGATATGCCGAAGCCCAGAATGACCTTGTCCCGGGGATGGCTTTGCTCATAGGCGTGCACGGCATCGGCCAGTTCCGCGAAGTTCCGCACATGGCGGACGTCGAGCGTGGAGCGGAAAAAAGCGAAGGATTCAAAATGCATGTGCGTGTCGGCGAAGGCGGGAAGGATGCAGCCGCCGCGCAGGTCGGTGCGTGTCGGGACAGCCCGGTAGGCTTCCGGCAGGTGATCGCCCGTGAAAAGGATACGGCCGCGATCTTCGACCATCACCCGGAAGACCCGGTTCTGATTTTCGCAGGAGATGAATTCGGCGTTTTCAAAGATTTGCATGCAGCACCTCCGGACCGTTCGCTTTTTATCAACGATTGAAGAGAGGGGATGTCCCGTTCAGCGGAGCGGTTGAATTGGGGATAGCCCAAGTCATTTCAAATGCTTGTCCAGCCCGTCAACCCGCAGTCGGGCTGATGGCAGGTGACGTTAAAACCATCGCATTTTTGCGAGCAGGCCGGACAGGTCGGGGGCCGACGCCTCAGGCGTATTGCCGCAGTTGCTGCATTTCCAAGGGTTGACGGGCGTCTCAGTCGTATCGTTGGCCGGCATGAAATTTCTCCTTCAGTTCGGCTTCCCGGATGCGCTTCCTGGTCTCTTCCATACAGGCCCGGCACCAGATCGTATAGCCGCACTGTCCCTTGCAGTTTTCAAAGTCCTCGTCGGATTCCGCCCGGGGCGTCTGTGGCCCGGTTTCGTCTGGAGGAGGCATCGCTTCACCTTCAAATGACCGAAAGGTCAGTTCGTTTTCATGATCTCCAGCAGGCGCCGCTCGATTTCTTCCCTGGACATCGCACCGACGAGCCGGTTGACCATTTTCCCGTCCCTGAACAGCAGCATGGTGGGAATGCTCTGGATCGAATATTGGGAAGCGATCAGCGGGTTTTCATCCACGTTGAGCTTTGCGATTTTCACGCCGCCGGCGTATTTCTGGGCGAGCTCGTCGAGAATGGGGGCCACCATGCGGCAGGGACCGCACCAAGGCGCCCAGCAGTCCACGAGAACGGAACAGTCAGAGGCAATGACTTCCTTGGAAAAGGTGGCGTCCGTCACATCCACGGGACGTCCCTGCTCGCCGCAGCTCACGAGCGACGCGCCGCATTTGCCGCATCGGGGGCGGTCGTTGATCCGATCCTCGGGCATGCGGTTTTTTGTCCCGCAGTTCAGGCAGCGGATAATCATTTCATCCAGCGGGGCTTTGCACTGACCGCAGGCCGGCCTGTCCTGCAGGCGTTCCCGCGGAATTCGATTTTTGGTACCGCAGTTCAGGCAGCGGATAATGATCTGTTCGGGACTCATAAGCGCGTCTCTCTTGATATGATTATAATGACGATACGTGATCACGTCAAGAGAGCTTTATTGCATAACCGGGGAAAAATGATTCGCAAGCGGCGAATGGATGAATGGCCCTGATCCCCGGCAGGCGGGCCGGGGGGTTGCTGGAGACTCCGCGGTTGCCATGCATGAGGGGGTCGCACATAAATGATTTTCTCATGGAAGCACATGGGGTAAACAGACCGGCGTCGCAAAGCATACGAAGGGGTCATCGCCCAGAAAAAAAATTTGAAAGAGCCCGAAGAGGCCTCCGTTGGCGGGCTGCTCCACGATATCGGAAAGGTCGTCATGATGCTGGCGTTTCCGCGTGAATACGACCAGGCTGTTGCGGAAGCCGGAGGCGCAGGCGTCACCCTGTACGAGGCGGAAAAAAAATTTTTTGCGGCGACCCATGCGGAGGCCGGCTGCTGGCTGGCGCAAAGATGGCATTTCCCGTCGAATCTGGTTGAAGCGATCGGCTATCACCACACCCCCCAGCTGGCCAGGCAGTCGCCCATGGAAACGGCGATCGTGCATGTCGCGGATGTCCTGGTGCGGGCCAAGGGCGTTGGGTTCGCCGGCGATTCCGTTGTTTCGGCCGTTCATCCCGCCGCCTGGGAAATGCTGAACCTGTCCGGGGATGACCTCCGGGAAATTTTTGCCGGCCTGGAGGAGGCGGGCGTATGTGCAGAGGAGGACTGATCTTGTCCGGAACGGTGCTCATTGTTTCTCTCGACGCCGGGGTCGCCAATCTCCTCCGCAGAACCCTGACGGGATACGGCGATGTGATCGTCTTCAGTCGTCTTCAGTCCGCCTTTGATTTAATTTACAATGAAATCCCGAACCTGCTGATCCTGGATCTGTCTGCGGCGGGCAACACGGTGGATCCGTTGCGCATGCTGAAGGAAGACCCCCTGTTCGCCGGCCTGCCGGTCCTGGCCATCCTCGATGAGCGGAATCCGTTGCCGGACTGGGCAACGGTGATGGTTGACGATTATATCTGGAAACGTGACCTTGAAGGGGACCTTGTCGGCAGGGTGCAGCTCTGCTTTTTACGTTCACAGAGGGTGGTCGAGGTGAACCCTCTGACCCGGCTGCCCGGCAACATCTCCATCAATCGCGAGATCCAGATCAGGCTGGACCGCAAGGAGGCTTTCGCGCTGGCCTATGTTGACCTGAATCATTTCAAGCCTTTCAACGACAGGTACGGTTTCAGCAGAGGCGACGACGTCATCCGGATTGCCGGTCGTCTGCTGCTGAACGTCGTCAAGAACAAACAGCCCCAGGGCAGCTTTGTCGGTCATATCGGCGGCGACGATTTTGTCTGCATAACCGATCCCGAGCTTATCGAGGAAACCTGCCGGGAGATGATCGCCGCCTTCGAACGGCTCATTCCCACCTTTTACGACCCCGAAGATCGTGAAACGGGCATCATTGAGTCCCGTGACCGCGAGGGCCGGATGAGATCCTATCCCATCATCGGCGTCTCCATCGGGGTTGCACGAACGGAAAAAGGCGTCTTTTCCCATTATGGTGAATTGACCGGACTGGCCTCAGAAATGAGGCAATTCGCCAAACAGCACCGGGGCTCCTGTTACCGGATCAACCAGCGCTCTCATCCACAGTAACCCCTTCGCGCCGACAAAACTTCCGCCCAGCCACTGGCCGGTGATGACCGGCTTTATCGGATCGGGAATACCTGCTCTACCAGTCTCACATCATTTTCGCCGTAAACCACAAGCTTCACGAGGTCCCATTCACTTTTCAAGCTTTCAATGTTGGTACGAATGTCACAGATGGTTGTCGTGTCGGCGAGAACGTGTACGTTGCGGTTGGCCGCAGGAATGAAGGCGCCGGGATTGCTGTTTTTCGCCTTGAACATCTGTATGTACAGACCGCATCCCGCCATGGAACTGGTGTTTCTGATGTGGGCCGCCACATGTTCCCCTCTGAATTCGATCCGATCAATCACAAGGGCGGGGGCTCCTCGCGTGAAGGGGATGATTTTTTCATGATAGGTTTGCCTGGCTCCCGCCGGCTTAAAGGCGACCTTAAACTCCCGGGTGTAAATCAGCTGGTGCCATTCTCCCTGAACGGTGACCTTTTGATTCTTATCGAGCGTGAATTCAACGGCGGGACCTTCAACCCAATCGCCTGAAACGGGCCCTCGCTGATAAGCGACCGCGTAGGATTTTCCGATGGCCACGTCCTGGGGGTTTGAGATCCGGGCCTGCCATCTGCCTTCACAGGCGCTGGCGGGCCAGAGCTGGACGGCTTCCACTTTAACGGCCTGATAGCGCATCGACAGTGCCTGCTGCCTGTCAGGAACGGCCTTGGTGGGGGACTGGACCGTTCTGGGAAGTTTGGGAGACGGCATCGAAGACTGGGCAAAAAGGGAACTCGGCAGCAGGAATGCCATGCACAGGGTGATAAGGAAAGAAATGTATTTTCCAAAAAGACGAACGGTGTGCTCGTTCATGTCAAACCTCCTTGATGGTTAGAGATGGTTTTGTTTTCATGGGTCCGGGAGCCGTTGTTTTTCACGGGGATGACCCTCCTCTCCCGGCTTATCTGCTGCTGAGTCGGGATGGATTTATTTGGCATTCATTCCCGGTATCTTGATCTTCATATCCCCCGGCATTCCCGGGATCGACATCTTCTTGTACCCTGCGGGCACTTCGAAAAGGCTGTCCGGTTGGCTGCCGATTTTGATATCCCGGTATTCCATGCTCCAGCTTCCGTCCACCGCCGCCGTCTTGACGGGAAAGTGGATATCCGTCGCCCACCATTGGTGGATTTGCGTGACCTTGTCATCGGTTTTGGCGGTCACCTCATATTTCGTTGAGGGATGGCCATTGACGGTCTCGCTGCCGATTTTCTTCCGGCTCACCTCTCCTTTGACTTTTTCTTCCACCATCAGGGGGGGCTGTGCATCCGTCATGCCCGCCATCTCCATGTAAGCCTTCTGCGCCGTGATGATCGTCCAGACCTTGTTGAGGTCCTTCCGCACAATGGTGGAGGATCCTGCCACGCTGGTGTCCGTCCGGAACTTGTTCGGTTTCATGTAGATATTCATGGTCACCTTCTGGCCTGCGGAGGTGCTCACCATGGTCGCTGAAAATTCCTGAGCCATGGGTGCTTTCGCCGCATCCTTGTCCTTGCCGCAACCCATGACAAAGAGCATCAGCGATAGGGTCGTTACCAAAATAATCGAATATCTTCTCATGCGTGCAACCTCCTTGTCAGCAGATGCATCAGCCGGAAATACAGGAATCTTTCTCCCTGTATGGCAGAAACCGGTTGATTCGGAAACCGGCCCCGTCGATTGCCGGAACCTTGTTGCTTTGCCGCCTTGGTGGCTCAGCGGAGGGTCGGTGCTCCCTGCCCACGGACGGGATCACGCACCGGATCGAGGCCCCGCGCGGCCTTGGCGTCGAGCGGGTTGGGGCGCTCCTGGGTCGGCTCGTCCTGTTCCTTGTCGTGATACCCGGTCACCGAGACCTTGTCGCGATTGCTGGTCGCCCGGGGCATTTGGGTGGGCTGGGCCTTCTGGGTGCGGACCTGCTCCATTTTCCGGATTTTTTCCTGCTTCTGCTCCCGCGCCGTCTGGGCCTCCGCGCCAGTCGCGGCGAAGACCAGAATCAGGGTGCAGGATATCATCAGTGTTCCGAATTTCGTCATGATCTCCATTCTCCTTTCGAAAAGAAATATCGTCACCATATCTGAAAGGCTCCGCTTATTTTCCTTTCATGTATGCCTACTCCTAAAGCAATGTCCCGTCAATACAAAAAGGATAAATGATGATAAATATCATCTATTTTACGTGAGCAGCGTCACATTTTCACCCAAACCCCCGATCCGGCAGGAGGGTGATACGCCCACGCAGATGGACGGGCGATAGGTCCGGAAGAAGGTCGGCCGTGCAGATCGAACTTCGCGTGCTTCGGTTTCGGTGGTTTGATGAAAGATCTTCGAGAGCAGGCAGGAATGACCGGATCAGGGCTTCATCTTCATGGCCGAGATGACGGCGCGGTCGGCTTTGGATAGCGCCAGTTTTTCGAGATCGTCCGGTGAGGCCCAGCGCCACTCCTGACAGGCGAGCGCACGGGGCGGTCCGGATCGCCGGAAACACCGGAAGGCGGTCAGGGTGATCCGGAAGTGCGTGTAGGCATGCTTCACAGACGCAAGCGGCGTTCCGACCCGGATCCGGATGCCCAGCTCTTCCTGGACGGTGCGCGCGAGCCCTTCCGTGAGCGGCTCCTTTTTCTCCACGATGCCGCCGGGGAATTTCCAGAGCGACCCCAGCAGCCCCCGGGCGGGTCGCCGGACCATCAGCGCCTGCCCCTGCCGGTTGAAGATCACCGCGGCTGCGACGCGTTCATGCGGCGGCGAAGGCTTTTTGTCAGTCATCGGAAGCAGTGCCTGCAAGCCTTCCTGACAGGCCAGACAGGGCTGATGCAGCGGACAGTCCGTACAGGCGGGCGATTTCGGGGTGCAGATCAGGGCGCCCAGGTCCATGAGGGCCTGGTTGAAAGATCCCGGCGCCGTCTCCGGGATCAGGGCCGCCGCCAGGGCATGGATCGTTTTTTGGGTTTCCGGCCGATTCACCGGCTCACGGACGGCGTAAAGCCGGCTCAGGACACGCCGCACATTGCCGTCCACGGCGGGGACCGGCTTTCCGAAGGCGATGCTCAGAATGGCGCCGGCCGTGTACGGGCCGATACCGGGCAGGGCGATGATCGCCTCCCACGTATCCGGAAACGTTCCGTTGAATGTTTCGACCAAAAGCTGCGCGGTCTGTTGCAGATGCCGCGCCCGGGCATAATAGCCAAGATTTTCCCAGGCCTTGAGCACGTCGTCCAGCGGCGCCGCCGCCAGTTTGTCCACGTCGGGAAACCGTTTCAAAAATCGGCAATAATAGGGGATGACCGTATCCACCTGCGTCTGCTGCAGCATGATTTCCGCGATCCAGACCCGGTAGGGATCGGGATGCTCCCGCCAAGGCAGGAGGCGCCGGTTCCGGTTATACCAGTCAAGCAGCGTTTTTGTGATCGCAGAGCGATGGGCAGCCGCCGATAAAGGGTTCACAAGCGGCGAATGAAAAATTTTTCGCATTTCAAGACATGAGGCTCATTTATGGATCTCGTACCTGATCAGGCAGGGTCCTATTTTAAGCGAAAAAGATTCTTTATGCCGCTGCGAAGCTCTTTTTCACCGGTCTGGCCAGGCATCCATTCAGGGTCGAATGATGCGTGATGCAGGGTCGGCATCAGGGCGTGCCGCACCGGACGGGAACGGGGCTGAGGATCCGGATCAGTTCCGACGGGGGCATCTCCGCCAGCAGCCCGCGGCTGCCCGCATTGATCAGGATGCGGGGCAGCTCGGCGATGGAGGCCTCCATATAGACAGGCAATGCCTTTTTCATGCCGAAGGGAGACGTTCCCCCCACCCGGTACCCCGTATGCTTCTCGGCGGTTTTCGGATCACAGGGATGAATGGCCTTGACTCCCAGCAGGCGGGCCAGGGTCTTGGTGGAGACCTCGCGGTTGCCGTGCATCAGGACGATCAAGGGCGACTTGTCGTCATCTTCCATGACCAGCGTTTTGATGACTTCATGTTCCTCAACGCCCAGTTCGCGCGCCGATACCCGGGTCCCGCCGCGGTCCTCATACCGGTAGGGTCGCAACACGAACGCCGCCTCGTGTTTTTTCAGGGCCAGCAGGGCCGTCGTGACGGGGATTTTTTCACGGGACATATCAGTCCTCCCGGATGACGGCCATCCGGACGCAAAGGGCTCATGGGGCGCCGTTTTGAAGGATCAGGCGCACGCGGGAAACATTTCCGGCGCCGCCTACCGCCCGGATACTAATGGATTCTTTCATAAAAGTAAAGACCATGACGCGTTTCTCCACATTTTATATGGCTTTTTTTAGGACAAACAAGGTATAAATGAACCATAAACAGGACAAGAAAGGAGGCGGAGATGGGACAGAGAAAAGAAGGCAAGGCTTGGAACCCGTATATTGCAGGCGCCTTGACGGGGCTTCTTCTCGTCTTTTCGGTCTGGTTTACGGGTAAATACGTGGGGGCATCGACAACCTTCGTCCGGTCCGCGGGGTACATCGAGAGTATCGTCAGCGCGGAAAGGGTCGCCCAGATGGAATACTTCAAACGGAACGCCCCGAAGATGGACTGGCAGTTTCTCTTTGTCATCGGCATTTTCGTCGGTGCGCTGGCCTCCTCGGCGACGTCCCGATCCTTCCATCTGCAGTCCGTGCCGTCGCGCTGGGAGGATCGATTCGGATCGTCTGTTCCTAAGCGCGCCCTGGCCGCGGTCATCGGCGGCGCGGTGGCCATGTTCGGAGCCCGGCTTGCCGATGGGTGACCGAGCGGACATGGACTGGGCGGTTCGCTTCAGTTAGCTCTCAGCGGTTACATATCCCTGGTCTGTTTCTTTATCGGCGGGATAATCATGGCCCGTCTTCTTTATCGGGGAGGGAACAGGTTATGAACGAACTTTTCTATGGTTTGATCACGGGAGTGATTTTCGGGTTTCTGCTTCAGAGGGCAAGGGTGATCCGTTACGACAAACAGATCGGCGCCCTGCTTCTGAAGGATATGACCATTGTCAAATTCATGCTGACCTCGATCCTCGTGGCCATGGTGGGGGTTTACCTGCTCGTGGATCTGGGATTGGCGAAGCTCTCCCTCAAGGCCACCATTCTCGGGGGCAATGTCATCGGCGGTTTGATTTTCGGGGTCGGCTGGGGGATTCTCGGATACTGCCCCGGCACGCAGATGGGGGCGCTCGGCGAGGGCCGATGGGATGCCCTGTGGGGGATCCTCGGCATGATTATCGGGGCCGCTCTATTTGCCGAGGTTTACCCGATTTTGAAAACAACCGTTCTGACCTGGGGGGATTTCGGAAAAATCACGATCCCCCAGATCATCGGAGTCAACCACTGGCCTGTGATTGCGGTCATGGTTATTCTGGGCGTGCTCCTGTTCCGGTGGTTTGAGAAAAAAGAACTCTGATGAAAAATGGCTTCGCCGCGCAAGGTCTAATTTTATTGCAAAACGCAGGCGTTTCCGGTTTATCAGCGCATAACCCGCTGTCGTTTTCATGAGGGGAAAGCGGGCCTTCAAAGGAGTTCACGCAATGCTGGAAAAGATGCAGGAGATGGTCAGATCCCAGACGTTCTGCGTTCTGGCGACAGTTTCGGGCGATCAGCCCCACTGTTCGCTCATGTCCTACGCGACGGACGATGGTTGCCGCGAAATATACCTCGTAACGTTTAAAAAAACCAAGAAATACATGAACATGGCGGAAAATCCCGCGGTCAGTCTGCTGATCGATACGCGCGGAGAAGACCGGGGAAAAAAGCGGCATAGAACCAGCGCCTTGACCGTCAACGGTGTGTTTACAGAAGTTACAGACCAGACGAAACGGGACATGATCAAGGCCCGGCTGCTGGCGAGACACCCGCACCTGCACGTTCTGACCGACAATCCCGACGCCGCGTTCTTCGCCGTCCGGATCAAGTCGCTGCAACTGCTCACGGGGGTTGAAGAGGCCAGCTACGCGACGCTGGATTAATGCGGAACCTCCTCAGACCAGCAATGCCTTGATCTCCTCGCCGTCGATTTTTTCTTTCTCCAAAAGCAGCCGGGCGCCTTTCTCCAGGGCGTCCTTTTTCTTCTTCAGGATATCCAGCGCCCGGCCGTATTCGTCGGAGATGACCTGACGGATTTCCAGGTCAATCATTTCCGCCGTGGCCTCGCTGTAATCGCCGCCTTTCTGCAGGCCCATGTCCAGAAACTGGGGCCGCTTGTCCGGCGCCAGATAGACCTGTCCCAGTTTTGCGCTCATCCCGTATTCCCGGACCATGCTCCTGGCGATATCGGTCGCACGGGACAGGTCATTGTGGGCGCCCGTGGAAATGTCGCCGAAGGTGATTTCCTCGGCCGCCCGGCCGCCCAAAAGTGTCGCGACCTTGTTGAGCAGCTCCGATTTTTTCATGAGAAAGCGGTCTTCCGTGGGAACCTGCAGCGTGTAGCCCAGGGCGGAGATGCCTCTCGGAATGATTGAGATCTTCTGGACGGGATCGGTCCCCGGCAGTGACAGCGCAACCAGTGCATGGCCCATCTCGTGATAGGCTACCGTTTCGCGCTCTTTCGGGTTGATGAGCCGGTTCTTCTTTTCGAGGCCGGCGACGATGCGCTCCACGGCGTCTTCAAATTCCGAAAGGCCCACATCCTTCTTGTCGCGTCGGACGGCCAGCAGCGCCGCCTCGTTGACCAGATTGGCCAGATCGGCGCCGACCATGCCGGGCGTCATGTTGGCCAGGAGATCCAGATCCACATCCGGTGCAATCTTGACTTTTCTCATGTGCACCTTCAGGATATCCTTGCGGCCCGCCTTATCGGGGCGGTCCACGAGGATATGGCGATCGAAGCGTCCCGGACGCAGCAGCGCCGGATCGAGGATTTCGGGCCGGTTGGTCGCGGCCATGAGAATGACGCCCAACTTGGTGTCGAAGCCGTCCATCTCCACGAGGAGCTGGTTCAGGGTCTGTTCGCGTTCGTCATGACCGCCGATTCCGCTGATCCCCCGGGCCTTGCCCAGGGCGTCGAGCTCGTCGATAAAGATGATGCAGGGGGCCTTCTGCTTGGCCTGTACAAAAAGGTCGCGGACCCGTGCGGCGCCCATGCCGACAAACATTTCTACAAATTCGGAACCGCTGATGCTGAAGAACGGAACGCCGCTCTCGCCGGCCACGGCCTTGGCGAGCATCGTCTTGCCCGTTCCCGGAGGCCCCACCAGCAGGATGCCCTTGGGGATTTTGCCTCCCAGTTCGGTAAACTTGGCAGGTATCTTAAGAAATTCAATTACTTCCACAAGCTCCTGTTTGGCCTCATCGACGCCGGCCACATCGTCGAAGGTCACGTTCAGCTCGTTTTCCATGTAAATTTTGGACTTGTTCTTGCCGAGGGTCATGAAACCGGTCTGCTGGGATCCCATGCGCTGCATCATGAAATACCAGATGCCGACGAACAGAAGGATCGGGAAGACCCAGGAAAAGATATCCCGAAGAAACGTGGATTCAATCTCCCCCTTGAATTGGACTTTGTATTGATCGAGAAGCACGGAGAGTTCCGGATCGACGCGGATCGTCCGGAAGCTCTTCATCTCGACCGTCGCCGCGCCATCCCGCAGCTTGCCCTGAATCTGATTGGCCGTGACGGCGACCTCGCTGATCTTGCCCTCTTTCAGGAGTGCCAGAAACTGGCTGTAGGGGATGATCTGCTGGGCGAACATGGAGGCGATATAGCTTTGGATGATCAGCACCACCCAGATGCCGAGCAGAACATACCATATTGAAAACTTGTGATGTTTTTCCATAGGGTCTCACCCCTCCTTTCAAGTCTGCCTGATTTCGGAATTTAGCAGAGTGGGCCATTGACCTCAAGACAATTTATGTGTTCCGATATATGCACTTTATGGATTGACAGCAACGCCTGCCTCTGCGAAAGTAACCCGCAAAAATCAGGGAGACGAAAATAACCGATTCATGGGACTGCTCAATCTTCTGCTCAATGATCCACTGACCTTTGTCCTGCTGGCCGTTCCGCTGATGTATTCGGTCGTTCTGCACGAGCTGGCCCATGGATGGGTGGCCTGGCGCATGGGCGACCCGACGGCAAAGTGGCAGGGGCGCCTGAGCCTCAATCCGCTCAAGCATCTTGACCCTGTCGGAACGATCATGCTGTTTATCTTCGGCTTTGGCTGGGCCAGGCCCGTGCCGGTTAACTTCCAGTATATCCGGGATACGAAAAAGGGCCTCATCCTCGTTTCATCTGCGGGCATCCTGGTGAATATGATCCTGGCCTTCCTGGCTTTTCTGGCCTTCCGGCTTTTGTCGCCTGCGCCCGGAACGGCGGCGGCAACGTTTCTCTACTATCTGGCCCAGATCAACATCATCCTGGCCGCCTTCAATCTGATCCCGATTCCGCCGCTGGACGGCTCGAAAATTCTGATGGGCTTTTTGCCGGAAAGATGGCAGTATTCTCTGGCGCGCATTGAGCCTTACGGGTTTTTCCTGATTATCGGCCTGCTGTTTCTGGGCGTGCTGACGCCGCTGGTTTCCTTCTTTCGCGGGATCATTCTGACGATTATCGGGATCTTGTTGCCTTAAACACCGTTTTATGCCTTTTGTAAGGAAGTTAAGGAAGGGGAGCAGAATTTATGAAAAGAACGATGTCCATGCAGAAATTTATCCTGGCCGTCATTTTGGTCCTCGCATTGGCCGCGCCGTTGTCGGGCGCGGAAAAGGCGTTTGATGCCCTCGACAAGGACCGGGACGGCAAGGTCTCGCAACAGGAATACCTGGACGCGACGGCGGAAACCTTCAACAGGCTGGACAAGGACGGCAGCGGGCATCTGGACAAGGAGGAGCTGAAGGCCTTGCCGCAAGCGGACCGGAAAAACTGGCTTGCCGAAATGGACAAGGACCGGGATGGCAAAATCGACCGGAATGAATTTCAGAAGGAGGCGCTCAAACGATTTTCCACGGCAGACGCGGACGAAAACCGCTACCTCGACAGCCGGGAATGGCAGAAAGTGCAAACCCAGAAGCGCGCCGCTCCTCTGATCCAGTTCAGTTTTTGATCGCCTTGCCGGACCCGGGGAAAAGGGTCACAGGCCGTCGATCTGTTTTTCGGGAAGGGTCCTGTTTCATGCGTCCCGCATTTTTCGAGGATCACCGCCATGAATATTTTCAAATCGGCCGCAAGGCAAATTTATGAAGAAGCCCGGCGGGACAAGCGACTCATCGAGGGGCGGTCGCGCGAAGAGCTCAAGCGCACCGCCCTGAGACAGGATGGCGTCGTTCAGACCCAGCTCGGTTCGGTGGCCGCCGACTCCGAACCGATGAACCGTTCGGCGCCGCATACCCGCAACAGCGTCGATTATCCTTTCGGTGAGCCCGAAGAGGCGCTGGCCCGCCAGGCCGTTGACGTGCTGGGGGCGGAGCGCGTCATCTGTCTCGACACGATCGTCGGCGACGGCGCGGACGGCGTGACGGTCCGGTTCCTGCTTCCCGAGACCTATGCCCAGGTCGCCTACGGCCTGAAACTGCTCTTCGACCGGCCCGAAGCGCGCGTGGTCGATGATCCGACCTATACGATCATTTTCTTTACCGACGAACACTTCGAAGCCAACAAGTCAAAGAAGCTAAAGGACAAGGACGTCATGGTCCGTCTGTTCATGGGGGACCGGCGCGGCGATCAGGTGAAAATCTGCCGCAACACGGTCTATCTGGGCGAGGGGAAGAAGGGCGTTTTCCAATTCGAGGACTGGCGCGTCAAGGCCATCGACAAAACGGGGATCTTTCTGCACGCCGGCGCCCGCCGCGATGAGCTGTGGATCTACGACGAGAACACCGAACGGCCGGAGTTGCAGGAGGTGGTGACCGCCGTTTCGGGGCTCACGGCCACCGGCAAAACGACGACGCTGTGCCGCAAATTTGCCAAGCTGCCGCGCGAACGTTCCGAAATGATGGGCGACGACGGCGGCGCGATCGGGTTTGACGGCAGTTATGCGGCCTTCGAGATCGGCGGGCTCTATGTCAAGACGGAAGGACTCGATGAAAGCCAGCCGGAGATTCTGCGCGCCGCCGAATCCCGGGACGCCTTTCTGGAGAACGTGGCCGTCACCAAATATCCGTACCTGCCCGATTTCAAGGATCTCGGGAAAACCGGAAACGCCCGGGCCGTCGTGACGCGCGATAACCTTGAAATTGCATCGAAAAGCCTGCGGGCGAAACGGCTGCACGATATCGTCATTCTGACGCGCAACCCGCTCGTCAACGTCATCAGCCGGCTCACGGCCGAGCAGGCCACGATGCTGTTCATCTACGGCGAATCCATCGAGAGCAGCGGCGGCAATCCTGAGGAGGCGGGCAAATTCAAGCGGGAGTTCTTCCTGGATCCCTTTGTGGCGGGAGACCGTCTCGAACACGCCATGATTTTCCACGATATTGTCAGGCGCAACCGGATTCCCTGCTATCTGGCCAATACGGGCACGATCGGCCCCCTTGGCGAGAAGGTGACGCTGAGACAGTCCCTGGCGACCTACAACGATCTCGTCCGGAGGCAGCTCCGTTTCAGTGTGGAGACGGATTGCCTCGGCCATTACTACCCCATCCAGTGCGACCGGGCGAACCTTGACCTCATGCGGGCCCATACATTATTCAAGGACCGGAATCTCTTGAGGAAAAGGGTGGCGGATTTTCTGCGCGGACGCAGGCAGTATCTCGAAGCCTTCGAGGCGCAGTACGGCGGCATTCCCGAGCCGATCCGCGAATCGCTGCCCTACCGGGAAGCGGGCAACGCCTTGATCGAGCGCCTGAACGGGCAGTAGCGTGAGGGGGGAGGGAGGTTGACGCATGACCGATTATGAAGACCTTGCACCGAAATTCAAGGCGTCCCTGCTGGCCAAAATGCAGCAGGCGTCGCCTTTCTGGGAGCTGCTCGGCCTGGAGCTGGCCGACGTGAAGAAGGGCTGGGCGAAGGTGAGGCTGCCCTTTGCCCGCAAGCTCGTCCACCCGCTGGGGATCGCCCACGGCGGGGCCGTCTTTTCCGCCGCCGATTCGGCGGTCGCCATGGCCCTGATCGGCCTCGTGGGCCGGGACGAGTCCTTCACGACGGTGGAGATGAAGATCAATTTCCTCAAGCCCGTCGCCGCGGGCGAAATGATCGCAGAAGCCAGGATTGTCCACAAGGGCGCCCGGACCGCCCTGGGTGACGTGGAGGTTTTTAACGGTGAGGGAGTCCTTGTCGCCAAGGGGCTGGCAACTTACATGATCCTGAAAAAAGACGACGTTACTCCCGTCACGGAATCCGGAAGCCGCAAGCGTTAAGCCGCATCCGCATGACGCCGGCCGGCCTGAAAGACGGATTCGGCGACAGGTCCCGCAGGTATCATCGAGGCGCTGTTGTCAGGCGTGCACAGGCGGCGCCGGGGCTTGTTCAGATATACGGAAAGACCTGCTGGATCACGACTTTGAAATTCCTCTGTACGTTTTGCGCCCCATCCACCATCCCCATGTGACCCGGAAACAGGCATTCAATGTCGAGCTTGGCAAGATTGCGGATGCTCTCCTTGAGCCGGGGACCGCTGCCGCCGGGAAAATCCGTCCGCCCCACGCTTTGATCGAAGATCACATCGCCGCAGAACAGCGCCTTCCGGGCCGGCCAGTACAGGCCGACGGAGCCCGGTGAATGACCGGGGATATGAATGATTTCAAAGGCTTCGTCCCCAAGAACGAGGTTACCTTCCCGAAGGATCATGTTGATATCGACCGCCGGTGCGGCCATTCCGAAGAGGCCGTACAGGCCGCCGCCTTCCCCGTTGAGGAACGCAATTTCATCGGCATGCATGGCGATTTTCACCTTGTCGGGCGCGAAACAGGCCGAGCCTTCGAAGTGATCCGGATGGGAATGGGTGTTGATGACATACCGGATGTCGGCCTCCCGGATGCCGTCGAGTTTCATGCTCTCCAGCAGCGACGGAACATGGCGCGACAGGCCCGGATCGATCAGGGCCTGAACGCCGCCGCCGATATAGAAGCTGTTGCAGTTGTTGTCATACATGTCGGTCCATTCATAAACATAGAGGTCTTTTGCAAATTTCATCGAGTCTCCTTTGTGATGTGATGATCTGTCGTATCCCCTTTGAACATCCGTGTCCCGAGGTTTTGGATCGTAAACATTTTATCGGTGAATTTTCAAGAAGAATGTGCAATTTCATTACATATTCCTATATGCATGCCGTGAATCCGGCCGATCTGTTTATGCCCGGGGAGGGAATCTGAGAAGGACGAAATATTTCTTCTGTCCGGAGGGAAAGTCGAAGATCAAACAGCAATAAGAAAATGAGAGCCTTGTCCCGGGTGTGAATCGCGGCTCTCTGGATTTCTCCCGGCGCCATGCCGTCACCCGCGTGTCAAGAATCTCCTGCAAATGGGACAAGGTCCGATGATTTGTCTATGCAGGGTCAGGGGTGTCGTTAGCGCCGAATAGGGTTCTGCTTCTTTTATCAATTCAAACCGGCCCGAACACTTTGAAATAAGGGTATCCGCAACGGGACTCTTCATCAGGAAAGTCGGACGTGAAGCGTTTCCGCAGCCGCGGAATTGAAGCGGAAGCCATCAGCGAGGATTGTCGGTTCGCATCGGGGGCATGACGATTACTCAAAATGAGACATTAATGCCTGCGCCGTAGTACTCTGCCCGCAATTTGTAGAACTGGCCGAAGGGCAGATTGCCGTGGTAATATTCACCGAAAATCTGAATGGCCCGTTTCTCGGAATAGGGGCTGCGGATGTTGATGCCGGCTTTGACGTTAATGTCGGCGTTCCAGTTTGTTTCCTCCCATGCATGGTAAAGCGCGCCGGCGAACAGGCGCATCGTCGGCTTGAAGACCGGTTCCCTGCTTTGATAATCAATGCCCGCCTGGATGCTGTAACGCTTGAGGTCGTAGTCGGTGCGGAAAATATATGAAGATCCGGCGGTGAACTGAAATCCCTCCCACTCCCAGGCGCCGAGGAGTTCGATGGTCTCGAAGCTTAAGTTCAGGCGCGTGACCCTCAGCTCCGGGCGCTGGGGGAGGAGGAGGAACTCGTCCCCCAAATGGGAGGACTGGTGGAAGAGACGTGCCCGAGCCGACCAGGGGCCATTCCGATAACTGAGGGGAAAGCCGATGATATAGTCGGCGTTGATCAGGTCCAGGGACTTGGCGTCCAGATTGAACTGGGCCAGAACCGCCCCACTGATGCTGATCTGCCAGGCGTCCTTTTCGTCCCATCCGGGCCGGCGCACCAGGCCGAAGCTGTCGCCAAAACCGACCGATCCGATGTTGATGCTGTCGCCGGGGAGGTTGAGGCTGAGGTATGTGGCATGGGTACGGGGCTCCTTGGGACTCGCCATCGGAGGGTAAAAAAGCTGGTCCGGAGGAAAGAGCATGGCTCTTTTGACAGGGACCTGCTCGACGTTCTGATCCGGCGGCGCATCGCCAAATCCGACGATAAAGGGAAGAAGGGCTGCCAGCAAAACCCCCGCGAAGAAGTTCCGCATCGCATACCTCCTTCCCTCGAATGCTGCAATCAAGCGCGATCTCAGAATGCCCCCTGGAGGCCGGCGGTTTTTCTGCCTGCTCTTTTGGGGATTGTCTTTGAGCATCTGGACGTTTCTCTTCAGGATCGTCTGCCTATTTGACGATCAGATCATTCTTTACGGACGTGACCCCTTTGACGCTCCTTGTGACTTCAACCGCTTTGTTGACGGCCTTTTGGGAATTAACGAAGCCGCTCAGTTGGACCTCGCCCTTGAAAGACTCGACACCGATCTGAAATGACTTGAGAAAATCATCGGCTGCAAGCAGGGATTTTACCTTGGTCGTGATGACCGAATCGTCCACGTATTCACCTGCGCTTGACTGTGTGCGTGTCGATGCACAGGCTGCCAGGGCGGCGATCAGCATAAGAATCACGAAACAGTGGATAACGATATTTCTCTTTTTCATGGCGATTACTCCTCTCTGTACGTTTGAGTTGAAATGATTGATTATGAAATTTTTTCTCCTAACGGCATAGCAGGCTTCGGCAGATTCTTTCCTGACCCGCCAACCAATTGCCTTTTCAAATACCACTTCCTCGTCTGGCCAAGGACATGGTCGCTACAATCATCTTCGATGTGGATCAGTATGGCAATAATGGCAAAAAACAGCAGGATATGAACAAAATAACCCATTGTATGGACGACGACCAGCCCCAGCAGCCACAGCATGCTGAGTATGACAGCAATCGTCCACAACATTTAAGCCCCCCTCCTGATTGTTCATTCCCGCTGTCGGCCATGGCATTGCCATCCCGGCCGGCATTGATCATTGGTCAACGATAAGAACTCGCTTTGTGACAGGATGACCAAGATCACGATCGCTGTTATAGCAAGGGGCCTGCCAATCACCGGAGTAAACGTCAGATTTTTATTTTATCTTTAATACCAATAAGTTAGATTAACGAAAGGGGACGGCAGAGAAGCGTGAGATGATTCGCTTGGCCTCAGTATTTGGCGGAACCTCAGCATGCTGAGGGACGCGTTACCCATTCCCATCACTGGATGGACGTTAATGGATCCATCTCACCCTTCTGTACCCCTTACGGTCCATAAGGGCCGGCCAGTCCGGCAGCATTCTCATGTCAAATGGACGGCCCATAGCTGAAGGATAATCAGGCGGTTACATTCATCTACCCACTGATCCTCGCTCATCCGGACCCTGCTGTGATTCTTCTAGACAATTGAAGCTATCTGTCTTTTTTCCCCTTCTCTCCTCTTTCAGGTTTTCCACGTTGAGAGTCTGATTTTTGTGGCGCCTCCCGTTGTTGCGGCTGTGAGCGCTGTGGTTGGATCGCCCGTTG
>Ga0351959_1006_pt3 | contig 28004 bp, 23 predicted proteins | sample TotcelT113001M13_FD_206836 | JGI IMG/M metagenome (GOLD analysis project Ga0351959, IMG submission 206836) | Enriched cells from coal bed in the Powder River Basin, Montana, United States - Total cells T11 rep3 HSBNCT.T11.300.1.M13 ...
AACAGACCAGCCCAGGGCAGAGCGCCGCGGCGATAGCCGCAGAGCGCCGCCCTGGGTACGGTATCGATTTTGCGGTGGTAGCCCTGTAAGGGCGAAACAACTCAATCCGTCCCCTCTTCATCGTACGTCCTCCGTCACGCCCTCTTGTTTCGCCCTTTCGGGGCTGGTGTTCGTGATGCGTCCCAACCCAGGGCGGCGCTGCGCGGCTGACGCCGCTCCGCTCTGCCGCTGGGCTGATTTGTGGCTGCCCCTTTCGGGGCGAATGCGGCCGTCCGGCCTGAAAGGCCAGAACAGACCAGCCCAGGGCAGAGCGCCGCGGCGATAGCCGCAGAGCGCCGCGGCGATAGCCGCAGAGCGCCGCCCTGGGTACGGTATCGATTTTGCGGTGGTAGCCCTGTAAGGGCGAAACAATTCAATTCGTCCCCTCTTCATCGTACGTCCCCCGTCACGCCTCTTGTTTCGCCCTTTCAGGGCTGGTGTTCGTGATGCGGCCCAACCCAGGGCGGCGCTGCGCGGCTGACGCCGCTCCGCTCTGCCCTTGCTGATTTGTGGCAGCCCCTTTCGGGGCGAATGCGGCCGTCCGGCCTGAAAGGCCACAACAGACCAGCCCAGGGCAGAGCGCCGCGGCGATAGCCGCAGAGCGCCGCCCTGGGTACGGTATCGATTTTGCGGTGGTAGCCCTGTAAGGGCGAAACAACTCAATCCGTCCCCTCTTCATCGTACGTCCCCCGTCACGCCCTCTTGTTTCGCCCTTTCAGGGCTGGTGTTCGTGATGCGTCCCAACCCAGGGCGGCGCTGCGCGACTGACGCCGCTCCGCTCTGCCCTGGGCTGATTTGTGGCTGCCCCTTCGGGGCGAATGCGGCGGTCCGACCTGAAAAGGCGAATGCGGCTGTCCGGCCTGAAAGGCCACAACAGACCAGCCCAGGGCAGAGCGCCGCGGCGATAGCCGCAGAGCGCCGCCCTGGGTACGGTATCGATTTTGCGGCGGTAGCCCTGTAAGGGCGAAACAACTTCAATCCCATACGTATCGCTCGTCAAATTCTACCTCATGTCGTCTGAACAACGCGCGCAACTCGTCTTGGAACGAAATGCGGCGATGGTGCTCGGCTTGGTTCTTGATGTACTCTGTGACGTCGGCGACCTTGGACTGGCTGACCGAAAAGCCGGCATATCCGGCCTGCCATGTGAACTCGGTGTTTCCCGCGCCCTCGTTGGTCTTCATCCATTTCGAGTTGCCTTTCTTCACCTCTTCGACGATCTTCTTCAAGGGGTAGTTTCTCGACAGCGAAAACAAGGCGTGGACGTGATCTTCCACGCCGCCGACAATCAACGCGGGACTTTCCCATTGTTGGAAGATGCCGGCCTGATAGGCCCACAGGCGCTCGCGGACACCTTCGGGAATCCACGCCTGGCGGTGTTTCGTGCTGTAGACAAGATGGATCAGGTTTTTGACCAGGGATTGGGACATGGTGGTTGCCTCCGTTTTGTTTCGCCCTTTCAGGGCGCGTGGTCGCGATGGTTCCCCGACCCAGGGCGGCGCTTCGCGGCTATCGCCGCTGCGCTCTGCCCTTGGGCTGATTTGTTGCTGCCCCTTCGGGGCGATTCGTGACGCACTGCGTCACAAATCGAATGTAGACGCACTGCGTCTAAATTTCGGTGCTTGCTGTTGGAGACCTTCTTCTTCACCCCGTGGCTCCTTTCGTGATTTCGCTGAGCAGACCTTCCGTTTCCTGCTCCAACGCGAGGATATCAGCGCTGATTTGGGCCAGCGTGCGCAGTTCCGGGGGCTTGTAGAAGTGGCGGGTGAAGCTGATTTCGTAGCCGATCTTGGTGTCGGGTTCGACGATCCAGGCGTCGGGCGTGTAGGGCAGCACCTCGCGGCGGATGAAGCCCTCGACGCCGCCCGGCTCCAGCAACGGCACTTGCTCGTAGTCGCGCAGCTCGCTGTCGGGTTCGTATTCGACGACAGGAGCCTTGTGACCCTCACCCCCGGCCCCTCTCCCAGAGGTAGAGGGGAGTTGGAACAGGCCGCGCAACGGGTCGGGCTGGGTCTTGCCGGGCTTGTGAAGCTTCTTGATCACGCGCGGCGCGTCCTCCACTCGCCAACTGACGGCGTTGACGATCAGCTTCCGTTCGGCGGCGCCGGGCTTGAGCCCCAATTCCTTGAGCGCGGCTTCGACGCGATCGAGGAAGACGTTGTGGTCCTCGAACAGACCGTCGCCCAGGGTTTCGCGGAGCCGGGTGGCGACCTCGACCAGCAGGGCGTCGCGTTTCCAGGTGGCTTCGCTGAGCAGCCGCTTTTTCTTTTTTTCCGGCAGGCTTCTTCGCGGCGTCTCGGACTCGCCTTCCCCGTCCTCTTCCTCCGCGTCGCCTTTTTCCCAGCCGTTGACGAGCTGCTCCAGTTCCTCGCGGACGGAGGCCGGATTGTCAAACAGGGCGTCGCCGGTGAACAGGGATGAACCGTTGTGGACCTCGGCGATGCGGCTGCCCAACGGCGTGTCGTGCTTCATCTTGCTCAGCATGTTGACCAGAAAGAGCATCTGGCCGTCGCTGGAGCGCGTGATCAGCGAGTATTCCGGATCGCCGTCGTGGGAGATGACGAACCGCGGGTCCTTCAACTCCTTCTTGCCGCCCATACGTTCCAGATCGCTCTTCCAGCTCTTGCCGTAGGGCGGATTGGCGAGCATAAAGTCGAACTCGCGCGATCGGTAGGCGTCGTTGGAAAGCGTCGAGTGCTCCGGGCCGCCGACGATGTTGTCCGCGGCCTCGCCGTCGCCCTTGAGCAGCAGGTCGGCTTTGCAGATGGCGTAGGTCTCGCCGTTGATCTCCTGGCCGTACAGATACTACAGGTCGCGCAGCAGGAACGGCGATGTGTTGTAGAACGCCTGCCCGGATGCGGCACGCAGCGCATCGTCCTGGTTGGTGATCTGCTCGCGATCAAGGGCCGCTTTCATGTCCAGCACGGCTTGCTTCGTGGGCTCCAGCACGGCGTCCAGACGTCGCAGCACCGATCACGTCGCGATACTTGCCGCGAACATAAACGTCGCGCAGCACGTCGTCCGCGATGTTCCAGATGAAGTTGGTGATGGTGTTCAGTTGGGACTGGTCCATATTGGTTCTCGATTGCGGATGAGATCGGCGGTGTTCGAGGACCGCCTGCCCGACCGGTGAGATTGCAACGCTGCTGCCGTTGTCCGTCTCGGTTTCTCGCACTTCCCCTGCCTCCCCGAGTTTGACCGCCGTTCGCCTCGCTGCCGGGTGTTGCTGCTTGTCCGGCCTCTCGTCTTTCCCGGTTCTTTCGCGGTTGGGACTTCGCGTCCGCGTCAGCGACGACACAAAAACCTCCCTGCCCCCTTCCATCCCGAATCCCGAGCCTGACCCCGGCGAAGCGCCCCGTGTGATCGTCCTATCGAGTTGCATCGGCGCCGTCTTTCGGCTGGCCGCGCAGGTAGAAGACGGGACGTTCCCGTGGCGGCAGTTCGAGCCGCGTGCCATCCACGGACAGCTCGATCAATAGATGCCATTGACGCGGGTCCGTGCTGCCGATGGGGTGGCTGAGCGAACGAGATCCGATCTTCGTCAGGCCGTCGACGCCGTTGGCCAGCAGGAAATTCGCTGTCCGCTCGACGACATACAGCGCCTGGCCGGGCAGGGCCTTGGCGTTTCCACCGTGTCCGAACAGGCGGACGTGATCGCAGTCCCGCACGGCCAACATCGGCTGATTGCCCTCGTACTTGGCGCCGAACACCGAGATGTGCCGCGCACCGCGGAACTCGGCAGCGAAGTCGCTGGTGGCGTGCTGCGGGCTGAACTGATAGAAACGCAGCGGCGCTTGCGCCCCGTCGACCAGCAGGTGGCGGTAATCGGCGACGGCCCTGGGCCCGCGGGGCCATAAAGCCGCACGGAAGTTGTACCAGTTGCCGCCGCCGTTGCCGGTGACCAGCACATGCGCGCCGTGCATTGTGCGCGTGTGGATCGGTGCCGATGATGGTGATCGTGTGGTGGTCCTGCTGCGTCGAGGAGTGCTCGTGCGGGGTGAAGTAGTTGAAGCCGGACTGTACGTGCGACAAGACCCCGTTGCCGTGGTCCATCAGGATCATCGCATTGTCCTCGGCGGTAACGGCGATCTCGCCCTTTCCGGTGATCTGCCGCGTGGGGGTGACGACGCTCGTCATGGCGACGACGGATTGGGCCGGGCCGAGCAGGCCGGTCAGCGTCGTCAGATTGTAGACGGCCAGGTCCGGCAAGCTGCCTCCGCCTTCGGTATAGAAGAACGTCGCCCAGTTCGGGCCCAGATGACCGTAACTGGCGTGTGCCGCCGACAGTCGCCCCAGTTTCCCCTCGGCCAACGTCTTGGCCATGAAGGCAAACTGCGGGCTCTGTACTACCGTCGGCGCGCCCCAGAGACGAACGCCTTTCGTGCGGGCAAGCTCCAGGAGCCTCCGGCCCGCGGCGAGCGAGTTGGCGATGGGCTTCTCGCTCCAGACGTGTCTGCCCGCCTCCAGGGCCTGTTCGTTCAGCCGCTCGTGTTCCTGCATGTCCGTAAGGTTGACGAACAGAAGAAAGGGGGCTCCCGCCAGCATCTGGTCGATGTGCGGATAGTGATGCGGGATCTGGTGCCGGTCCGCCGCCTGGCGGGCACGCTCGGGCAGGATGTCGCAGGCGCTGACCAACTCTACCAGCGGCGAACGGGCCAGGTTCGACAGGTACGGTCGTGAGACACTTCCGCAGCCAATCACCCCCACCTTGGTCGTGCCGGAAACCGGCTGTGCGGCGTCAGCGGATGTGTCGAGTGGTCCAAGGGTCATCGCCACACTCAGGGCGGCGCCGCGTCGAAGGAGGCTTCGACGGTCAATGGGTCTCGTTGTATTCATGGCTCCAGTTCTCCTAGGCTTCATCGTTTTTGCAACCGCCGCGCGTGCAACCTTCCCATCCTATCCGCCCGTCCGTCCCGTAGGAACAAGCCTAGCCCTCGCCTAGCCCGCGCCGTTGAACGGTTTTGCCTAGGGCGGACGTTGAGCGTCAGCTGTTGCAGAGATGCACGGCTTGCCCCCTGCGCCCGCCAGCGTCAAGTGCCGCTTCCTAGGCGACGAGGGTCAGCGAATGCGGGCCCAAGATCGGAAGATGAATCCCTTGTTCCAGAAGCGGAACCGCCTTCTCGACGAAAGCCTCGATCCCTGCGCGGCTGGCTTTGTTCGTACGAGATACCACTTCGATCACCGCCACGACTCGGTCGTCGCTGACATGCCGCACCGAAATCGCTTTCTGCCTGCGCCGGTAGTCGTGCATGTCGGTTTCGGCCGTGACGGCCTTTGACCAGGCCGCCGCCAAGACGCGGCTGGACGAACCGGCTGCCCCCGAAGGTGCCGACCCGGAAGCCGCCGAGCAAGCGGCCGCCGACCGGCAAGCCTTCCTCAAGGTGCTGCCATCGCGGTTTTCCTGACTACATGCCGCACCAGTAAAAGGGCAAAAAGCGAATCTGAGCAACCTGGCAATCCTGGCATCGGAATCTGCGACAAAGCAACAGCATCCAGAAGAGTTGGACCAACAAGGGCTGACTCCGCGAGGGAGCAAGTTCGGAACTGCCACAGAAGCGGCAGTAGTTCGTTGGCATGGTTTTCGATGTTCCTGTGTTTTTCGTCCGAATCCATGTGGAAACCTTATGAAACATACGGATTCAGAACGTAAGGTCAACCAGCAAAACGCGGTGTTGCCTGGTTCCGACAGCCCGGGGGGTTTGCGTCATAAAGTGTTTTGCAGCAACAGGTTGCCAACTGCTTGCACTGAAAATGAACTTGTTGGAATTCATAGAGAGTTCACCCAATCTCGGGGAATAGGCGGGGAACAGGGACACGGGTAATACTGTTCGGCACACCGGTTGCTAACGGCAGACATCCTCGACGCTTGCCGTCGAGTCATTGAGGAAAACTGGCCACGGCAGACATCCTCGACGCTTGCCGTCGAGTCATTGAGGAAAACTGGCCACGGCAGACATCCTCGACGCTCGCCGTCGAGTCATTGAGGAAAACTGGCCACGGGAGCATCCTCGACGCTCGCCGTCGAGTGCTTCAGGTTATTTGGCGGCATCACGGTGTCAGCCATCTATCCTGAATCTCCCGACGGCAAGCGTCGGGGATCACCGTCGTCCGAGGTGGACGCTTGTTCGTGGCCGCGTAACCTAAACCACTCGCCGGCAAGCGGCGAGGATGCCCACCTTGGCAAGAATCGTGCCGAACAGGGTTGGGACACAGGCGCGGGACGGTCTGGCTTGCACTCGCAGCACCATCATGGTACGGTTCGATCGTGTGCTGGCTGGGACAATGCCTGCTGGCTATATCCTGACGCCCGGCGAGACCGCGTAACGACGGCCGGGTTTCCCTTCGAGATGTACACGGAGAAGACCGATGAAATGGCATTTCCTGACGACTTTGGCCATGGCCGCTTGTTTGCTGACAGCTCCAGCTTGGGCTGGCGACTGGCCGCAGTTTCGATACGACAGGGGCCGCACGGCGGCTTCGCCATCCGAGCTGCCCGCCGATCTCCAGCTTCGCTGGACGCGCACGCTTCCTGCGCCTCGACCCGCGTTTCCCCACGAACTCCGGCTGGCGTACGACGCTTCTTACGAGCCCGTGGTGCTGGGCCGCACGATGTTCGTGCCTTCGATGATCAACGACAGCGTCACGGCGCTGGATACCGAAACGGGTAGGGAACGCTGGCGGTTCATTGCCGAGGGGCCGGTGCGTTTTGCCCCCGTGGCATGGGAGGGCAACGTCTATTTCGTCTCCGACGACGGTTATCTGTATTGCCTGGACGCCAACGACGGTTCCTTGCGTTGGACCTTCCGCGGTCTGCCCGAGGGGAAACCCGATCGCAAGGTCTTAGGCCACGGGCGATTGATTTCTTTGTGGCCTGCTCGCGGCGGTCCCGTGCTGGCCGAGGGCATCCTGTATTTTGCGGCGGGGCTGTGGCCGACCGAGGGTGTGTTCGTGCATGCGGTCAATGCCGAGAGCGGAAAGGCCGTGTGGTCGAACACCAACTGCGATCGCATCCCGAACAGCAATTGGGACCACGGCATCGGTTTCGAATCCGGATTAACCCCCCAGGGCTATCTGGCGATCGTCGGCGACAAGCTGGTCGTTCCCTGCGGCACGCAGCTGCCCGCGTTCCTCGACCCGAAGACGGGAGATCTCCATACTTATACGATGGGCTGGGGCGGGCGCAACGGGTTGCCCAAAGGCTGCTGGTTCGTGGCCGGTGTTGGCAACTATCTCAGCCACAGTGGTGATCTGTACGACATCACCCGTCCCAACAACGAGCGGTTCGCCGACACCCAACCCGGCAATCCGGACTACAAGCCCATGCTGTATCCTGGCGGCTGGACCAGGCTGGACATCGAACGGGCCAATCAAAGGGAACTTGATTCCTTCCGCCAGCCGGTGCTGACGCCCGAAGCCATCTACGACAGCGACGGCAGCATCGTGGCCCGCGATCTGACAGACGTCGCGCTTCAAGAGAGAACTCCGGCGGCGATCCCGTCACACCGCGCCCAGGATACGTATCCGGACAATTTTGAGGGCAAGTTTCGCCAGCTCTGGGAGCTGCCCTCGAAACTCGACGTGCAGATCAAGGCGGGCAACAGGCTGTACGTGGGCGGACCGGGAGTCGTGGAAGCGCTGGATACGACGGGCCAGGAACCCAAGGTCGTGTGGCGTGCGGAGTTCGCAGGTACGCCACAGCGGATGCTGGCAGCCGACGAGAAGCTGTTCATCGTCACGGCCGAGGGCAGCATTCTCGCTTTCGCGGCGCCGCAGCCCGGCGAGCCGGTTACCCACGTCGCGTCCGATTCTCCGCCGCCGCTGGCCGATGGCTGGACGGAAAAAGCGCACGCCATCCTCGAAGCCACTGGCGTCCGCGACGGCTATGCCCTGGTACTGGGACTCGATCGTGGCCGACTGGCCGAAGAGCTTGTTCGGCAGTCGAATCTGCACGTGATCGCCGTGGATGACGATGCCGCCAAGGTTGCGGCGTTGCGCGAACGGCTGGACCGTGCGGGGCTGTACGGATCGCGAGTGGCGGCGCTGGTCGGCAACCCGGTGACTTACCCCTTCTCACCCTACCTGGCGAGTCTCGTCGTTTCGGAAACCCCGGATGCTTTCGACGGGACAGCCGAGCGGGCGCTGGCAGAGGCCGTCTTCCATACCCTGCGGCCCTACGGCGGTATCGCCTGTGCCTGGGGCTCGTTGGCGGACCGCGGACGGATCGAAGAGATCGTCAAGGACGAGGCGTTTCCCGGCGCGACCGTCCGGGAGGCTGGTGACTTTGTCCTGCTGGTCCGATCGGGCTCGCTGCCGGGCGCCGCGGATTGGTCGCATGCCGATGCCAACGCCGCCAGTACCGGGGCATCGGAAGACGATTTCATCCGCTCGCCGATGGCCGTGCTGTGGTTCGATGCGTCGCAGCGATGGCACAAGTACCCAGAGCAGGACCTGGTTCGCGTGGCTGGCGGTCGCTTGATACTTTTCGAAGAGGGGGTGTTGCGGGCCTCGGATGTGTACACCGGCCGCAAGCTGTGGGAGGTCGAGGTACCCGTCGGCGTCAAACCCCTTGCCGACCCGCTTGCCCGCCAGGCTGTCCGCTATGGGAGACACCGCGAATGGGGGCCGCGTCCGAGCCTGTCACCGGGCACGCAACTGGTGGCCGTCGAGGATGCGATCTACCTGAGCGAGGGCACGAGTTGCCTGGTATTTGATTCGGCCACGGGGCAGCCGAGCGGAAGCATCCGCCTTCCCGAAGATCTCGAAACTCCCTGGTCCAACCTGCGCGTTTTCGATGACTATCTGGTGGGCAGCAGCGGTCGACACGTGTTGTGCATGGATCGCCGCACGGGGGCACTGCGGTGGCGGGTCGAGGCGGCTCGTGCTGCGTTGAGCCTTGCTGTGGGCGAGGACAAGGTATTCTGCGCCGAAGTGGCCGACCCGCGGCGTGGCGAAGACGAGACCCGCGACGGCAGCCTCTTCGCGCTGAGCATCGCCACGGGCGAACGCATGTGGCAGAGAGCGGGCGGCGGCAGATTGCGGTACAGCTCGTCGCTCGACGTCGTGGTGACCCCGGTGGGCTTTTATCGCGGCAGCGATGGCACGCCCCTGTGGCAACTGTCCGATCCGGCAGGGACGAAATTGGTCGTTCAGGGGCACGGCCTGCCCGCAGCGGGTCTGCCGGGATTGATTGCCGGCCACAAGCTGCTGGCGGGCAGCGAGCAACTCTTGACCATTTACGACATCCCGTCGGCCGAACCGATCGGCAAACCGCTCGAGTGGGTCCGCCGCGGATGTACGGGAACGCGGGCGAGTACGCACCTGCTGACCACGCGTTACCGCAGCAACTCGGCCTGGATCGATCTCGCCACGTGTGAGATCACGCCGTTGCTGGGTGTGCGCCCGGGGTGCTCGGTGAACAACAACCTGTACCCGGCGAACGGCTTGCTCAGCATGCCCAATCTCACCGGGGGATGCGTCTGCAACTTTGCGCCCGTTTCGTTGGCCTGCGTGCCTGCCAGCGTCATCCAGCGCAACGGCGCTGAATGACCAACCGGTTGGCCCGGATATCATCGAACCGCCAGTCACGGATTTGCGTGCTGGCAGAGGAGGGACGTACGGTGTCGGGCCGTGAAAGGCCAACCGACCGCTATTGCTCGTTGTTTTTCTGCCGTATATTCTTTCGCCAGCTTGTTCGTGTTGGTTCCTCCGTTATTTCTGCGTTGAGGCCCGCTGATGCGAGAGAAACTGATTGCAATCGGCCTGGACCTTGGTACCGGCGGCGCCCGCGCGGTGGCGATGGATTTCCAAGGCCAAATGATTGCCGAGGGTCGCGCCGATTTTCCTGTCGCCGCGTCCCGCGTGGACGGGCCGCGGGTCGAGCAGTCCCCGCAGGCCTGGACGACCGCTGCCGAAACGGCACTGCGCGAATTGGCGTCCGGACTGCCCGCCGGTCACCAGATCGTAGGGCTTGCCGTGGACGCCACGTCGGGAACGTTCTTGCTAGCGGATGAAGACGACCAGCCGTTGACGCCCGGCGTGATGTACAACGACCTGAGGGCCACGGACCAAGCGAAAGAGGCGGCCGAGGCCGTCCGCCAGACGCTGGCGCCCTACGGCATCGAAGTTGCGGCGGCGTTTGCGCTGCCCAAGCTGGTGTGGTTTGCCCGGCACGAGCCCGACGTGTTCCGCCGCTGTCGCCGCGTGGTGCATCAAACGGATTGGATCGTTGGCCGGCTGTGCGGCCGTTACGACGTGACGGACGTCTCGACAGCGCTCAAGACGGGCGTCGAACCGGCCACGCTGCAGTGGCCCGAGGCGATCGAGTCGCGGCTGGGCATCCCCCGCAGCCTGCTGCCCGAGGTCGTCCTGCCGGGCACGCCCATCGGCCAGCTCACCGGCGATGCGGCGGCGGCCACCGGATTGCCGGTGGGCACACCCATTGTGGCCGGCTGTACCGACGGGACCGCAGGCTGCCTGGCGAGCGGGGCGAAACAGCGGGGCGACCTGAACGTGACGTTGGGCACGACGCTGGTCTTCAAGGCGATCAGCGCCCAGCCGTTGCTCGATCCGGCCGGGGCAATCTACAATCATCGTCATCCGGCCGGAGGATTCCTGCCCGGTGCGGCCTCGACGACCGGAGGCGAGTGGATAGGGATGCACCTGGCAGGCCAGGACCTGGACGCGCTCGGCCGCCGGGCGGCCCGGCGGTTGCCTTCTGGGCACATCGCTTATCCCCTGGTCAAAACGGGCGAACGGTTTCCCTTTGCCTGTCCGACCGCGACCGGTTTCGGCTTGGAACAGCTCGCCGATCCGGCGGAACGGTTCGCGGCGGGGATGGAGGGTGTGGCGTTTTTGGAGCGGTTGGGCATCGAACGGTTGGAACAGTTGGGACTGGACGTCGGCCCGACCGTCTATGCCACGGGGGGCGGAGTGGCCGGGGAAACGTGGTTGCGGATTCGCGCCGCCGTCAACGGCCGCGCGTACTGCACGCCGCGCTATCCGCAGTGTGCCGTGGGAGCGGCCGTCCTGGCGGCGATGCCGCATGAGGGCGGCAGTGCCCGGGCTGTCGCGGCCATCGTGCGCCCCGGGCAGACGGTCGAGCCGGACCCGGCATTGGTCGAGGCCTACACGCAGCCGCGGGAACGATTCCTGGCGGCGCTACGGGAACGGGGGTACGTGCGGTGAGCATCTTCAAAGCGTGTGACGTTCGCGGCGTGGTGGGCGAGGAATGGGGGGCGCAAGAAGCGCGGCGGATCGGTCGCGCGTTGGGCGGCATGATCCGGGCACGCGGTGACGCGGCAATCTGCATCGGGGGCGACTTTCGCCGCAGCACGCCGCCGCTGAAACAATCGCTCGCCGACGGTTTGCTCGACGCCGGCCTGGCGGTCCACGACGTCGGTCAGCAGCCCACGCCAGTCGTGAATTTCGCCGCCCGGCATTTCGGCTGTCGAAGCGTCGCCGTGGTCACCGCTTCGCACAATCCGGCACGTTACAACGGCGTCAAGTTCGTGGTGGCAGGCCAGCCGCCCAGCCCGCCGTTGGTTCGCGAACTGGAGTCCGGGTTGGATGCGCCGCCCGCCGCACCGCGGGGAACGTTGGATTTTCGCCAGGTGACGGCCGATTACGAGTCCTGGGTGATTCGCGAGGCATGCGACCTGGTCGCGGCGTCTCCACGGTCCGCGACCTCTCCGGCTCGACGCGGGAACGCGAATTCGACGGGCTTGTCAGTCGTCCTGGACGCCATGGCGGGGACGTTCACGCACATCGCGCCGCGTGTGCTGGCAGCGGCCGGCTATGGCGTGAGCGTGCTGACGCCGGACATCGATCCGGATTATGCCGCCCGCAACCCGGACCCGTCCCACGACGCCAACTTGGCGCCGCTGGTGCGGGCCGTGATCGCCCGCCGGGCCGACGTGGGGGTGGCCTTGGACGGCGACGGCGATCGAGTCATCTTCGTCGACCACGCGGGACGGATCGCCAGACCCGAGCAGATTGCGGCGCTGCTGATCCAGCAGTGCTTTGACCGGCCGACCGTCGTGTACGACCTGAAATGTGCGTCGCTGGTCTCACAAGTCGCGGCGGCGGCCGGCGGTTCGGCCGTAATGCAGCCCAGCGGGCATGGATTTATCAAATCGGCGATGCTGCAGGTCGGGGCGGAATTGGGGGTCGAGGTCAGCGGGCACCACTTCTTCGGCATCTTGGACGGCGGCGACGACGGGCTGTTTACGGCGTTGGTCGTGCTGGGAATACTGGACAAGTTCCAGGTGAGTCTGGCCGACTCGCTGCGGCCATTCGCCTGGCCTGCGATTACACCCGACTTGCGGATTCCGTTTGCGGGAGATACGTTGGCGGTGGTGGAGGCGATTGCGAGCCGTTGCGGAGGCCAGCTCACACGGCTGGACGGCGTGCGAGCCGACTACGACGGCGGCTGGGCGCTGGCTCGAGCGTCGATCACCGAGCCGGCGATCACCTTTCGTTTCGAAGGCCGCGACCACGATCGATTGCGGCAAATCGCCGAACAGTTTCTGGCCGGCGCCGGGCCGTTTCGTGACCAGGTGCTGGAGAAAATCGGGCCGTGATCCAACCAGAATCCCAGCTAGGAGGGACGGGAGATGAAACGCGCGACGAAGCGGATGGCGGGTGTCGGCCTGTTGGGGATGCTCTGGCTGTCGGCCGGAGCCACACGCGCGGACGAGCAAGACCGGGTCGGCAAATTCGGCGATGTGTGGCGGTGGCGGATCAGCGGGGCCGTTCAAGTCGAGGAGGACGAGGTGCGGCGCGCGGTTCGTCGCGACCTGCGTACCCAGCTGGCCTGCCATCCGCTGGCCCCGCGCAGCGAACTGGCCACGACCGTCTCGCAGAAGCTGCAGGCGGCCTTGCAGAACTCCGGCTTTGCCGAGGCGCGGGTCGATGCGCGATTGGACTTGGATGCCAAGCGGCTCTGTGTGGACATCTTCGAGGGCCCGCAATCCGTCTGCGGCGAGGTGCGGATCGAGGGCAGCGAGTCGATCTGTGCCGAGGCCTTGCGCGAGCGTCTGACTCGACCCTATCCGCCCGCCCGGGCAGCTCGCCCGCAAACCGTCCAAGTCGGTGCCGAGCAGGTCGTGAAATGGTTCGACCGGCGGGGGCAACCGGTGGCCCTGAGCGATCCCATCTGGCAAGTCGGCAAACCGGCACCTTTGAGCGTGCCAGCCCAGTCACAGCTGGAACGCGAGGTGGCCGCGGCGCTGGCAGATCTGGGGTATTGCGACGCTCGATTCGAAGTGCTGCGTCAATCGCACGCCGAGACTCGGACCGTAGATCTGACTGTGAAGATCGCGGAACTGGGACAGCCGACCACTTTGCAGACCATCTCGGTAACCGGACAGAAGCGGTTCACGGATGCGGCGATCTTGGCCTGGCTCGATCTCCATCCCGGAGAAGTGCTGACGCGGCGGAGGCTGGTGGACCTGGAACATCAGCTCTGGCGCTCGGGGCGTTTTATTCAACACCACATCACCGCGGAAGCGTTGACGGCGAACGCGGCAAGCAGGCAGCTCAAGATCGAGTTGCAGGAATCGCCCTATTCCGGCCCGCTGGACGAGGAGTGGGGACGTGAAGCCAAGGCCCTGTTGCGCGCCCGCGACTGGCTCGGCAACCCTGACGGCTGGGGAGCGGACCTGGTCTTTACCCGCAAGGTCCAGGACGGCGTATTGGAACTCGTCCTGTCGCCGCAACAGGGCGCGATGCTGGTTCATCGGCCAGACGATGACGACCGTCCGCCGGGATTTACGGTGGCGTCCACAGCTGACCGGATCTTCTGCCGGATTGCCGGGGTCTCGGGGCGGTTGGAACTTCCGCTGCCGGAACTGGGAGTCGAACTGCAAATTGTCTTGACCCTGCAAAGCGAGCCCAAGAGTCCCGATCATCCTTTTCAAACCATGCTGGGGGCCGGCTATCAATCCAAGCCGGCCGAGCATTTGCTTCGCGGCTCTTTGCTTCGCCTCTCGCTGAACATCGCTCCGTCGGCTGCTCAGGCTTTCCTCTACCTCCCCGGCTCCCGGGTATCCTGGCAAGGCACGGAATTGACCGTGGAAACCGAGCGGGAACGGATCGTGGTCGAGGAGACCAGCGGACAACTGCTGCAGTTCCAGACCAAAGCGGAGACCAGCGGAATGACGATTACCTTTGTGCCCGCCGCGTATGCGCAGCGTTGGGCCGATTTGCGTCCCTTCATCGAGACGCCTCCCAACGTCTTTGACGCCAACCGCCCCGTCAGCTCTTGCCTGGAATTCCTGGTCGATGGCTTGGCCGCCTTGCTCGAGTCGCGGCGGGCGACGCCTGGCGTCCAGAAGATCTGTGAGAGCATGCCGACCTGCCGCACGCTGCTGGAGCGCGGCATCCTGCAGGACGTGGATGCGCTCCTGGCGAATTCGCGGCAGGATCCCCTGATCCGGCTGAACATTCCCGACGAGGGCGGTGACCTGTCCAACTGGCTGGGCGCGATCGTCGGAAACCTGGCGTTCCTGGCGACCGACACCTGTTTCCCGCACGGCAGCTGGCCGTGGATCGTGTGCCGGGAAGTGGCCTTTGCCCTGGCCAACGAGTCCAAGTATCTCCAGCCCACGTTGCAGCAGTTCCAGCGGGACGAACAGATCGGCCCGGTGGGAGCGCTCGTGGTGTCACGGCTCGTCGAGCGGATGGACGTGCGGCTGTCCCGACAGTTTGCCACGCGCGGACTGCGGGACACTTCGGTGGATGGTTTTCGCCGCGACTTTCTACCCCTGCTGGACGACGGCCCCTTGTTCGGGAAACTGATCGCCCGCCTGGCGCTCGTGCTGCAGGAAGTGGACGAAGCGACGATAGCGCGAGGGATCGGCAGCCTTCCAGAAGGGGATCGCCTGTGGTTTGCCGCCGCGGTGGCGCAGCTGCGTCAGGGACGCCAACTGCCGCTGGAACTTGCCATCGCGATGGCCCTGGAACAGGGGTGGCAGTCGGGGCTGCGAGCGCGCGTCGCGGCGGCCCTGGCGGAACGTCGCGGCCAGGAGGCATTTCCCATTCCGCTCGACACGGATTAAGCCGCGCCACGAATTCGCGGAATGGGAAGCCAAGCTTGCCCTGAATACGTTGGCCCCGTTAATGGATTAGGGAGGGAATCCGTCCGCCTTCAAGATCGTTCCCAGGAGGGCGATGAAAGCAGTGGCCACGTGTACCAAGGACGGTTCAAGTCCTTTCCGATGCAGTAGGACGAGCATTTCTACACGGTTTGTCGGTACGTCGAGCGGAACGCGTTACGAGCGAATCTTGCCCCTGGCGAGGAACGCAGGCGTGGGGCAGTCTGCATCGTAGCTGGAAACATGAGGACCAGCCGAGTTCGGCGAGCACGGGACGCATCGCCAGGTTGCCACTGCTCAGATCCTCTGCGGTCTGGACGCGGCGCACACGGTCGCGGTAATTGTCATAGGCCGGACTGCCCGTGAAGTTATAGTCGCGGATCATCGGCGCGCGCGGCCCGCTGCCATAGGCATCCTCAATGGCCAGCAGGTCGTCCCGCAGCGCGGTGTACTCGCGCCGAACCGCCGCGGGCAGGTCTTGGGCCAGCATCAGCAGCACCGAGAGTTGGTCCAGCAGTACGGACGCGTAGATATTGCTCATGTGCTCGCCCCAGCCCCAGTTCTCCTCGCGCCAGTAGCGCGCCGATGCGAGCATTTCCGCCGCCACCCGCTGCCGCTCGGCCTGCTGCCCCAGTGCTTCCAGCAATAGCCACCGGCATCGCAACATGTCCGTCTCACTTGTTGATAGGAATCACCGAGAGAAGTATAAACGAATACGAAGCGGGAAATCAAAGGCAATATTGTTCGGCACGAGGGTTGCTGCCGACAGGCATCCTCGACGCTCGCCGTCGAGTGATTGAGGAAAACGGGCCACGAGGGCAACTCACAGAACGCAAGCTTTGATCCTCGCCGCTCGTCGGCGAGTACTTCAGGCGAATTGGCGGTATCACCATCTCAGCCAACTATCCTGAATCTCCCGACGGCGAGCGTCGGGGATCACCGACGTCCGAGATGGCCGCGTGTCCGTGGCCACGTAACCTGAACCACTCGCCGACAAGCGGCGAGGATACGAACAGCAAGAATCGTGCCGAACAGTATTGGACCTGTCCCGTTTAGATGCCCTAGATGTAGATGCCCCTTCTGATCGTCTGCGGCGTCGTGAATTCAATGGATAGGAATTCCGTGAATTCAGTTTTTCCCCGGCGCCCGTTGGCCCGTGGACGATCCGTGCAGACTTGGGAATTCACCCCTGATTTATCGCCGAAACCGTTGTCCAGCTGCCCGAAACCGTTTCAGAAATCTCCCACAAACGGCTGTGGGGGGTGGCGGGGACAGGGCGGCTGCAGCCGCCCCGTTCTTATGTTGGGGATTCTCCGGTGCAGGCGAATGTGGTACAATAACACTGACGCGGCGGCTGGATCTCCGCCGTGGAGAGACAACCGGAGTTCCTTCCGATGACGAGTGTCAGAACTTATGAGGGCCGCGTCGAAGACGGCCAGATTCGACTGCGGGGAAACATCGCCCTTCCCGACGAGACGCGGGTGTACGTGGTAGTGCCCGAGATGGCGGATGACCAGCCGACTGGAATCCGAAGCCCCCGTCTCGTCCATCCCGAACAGGCGGGTGACTTTGTAAAAGAGGTGCTGGAGGTGCAAAACGATGCCGTCGTATGATGGCGTGCACTTCGACCCGCCTGCCCCCGTGGCACGAGTAATTCTGCGTTGCCCCCAAACGGCGAGCCAAGTTGCCGACGTGCAAGTGCTTCTGGACTCGGGCGCCGACGTTACGTTGCTTCCGCGGGCAGCCGCGATTCAACTTGGGACCGTGACGACTCTTGAACAACGCTTTGAATTGATGGGCTTCAATGGTAGTCGCTCGTTCGCGGATGCAGTTTTCCTCGATGTGATTCTGCTGGGTAAGGCGTACCGGGGGCGGTATCTGCTCACCGATGACCCGTGTGGGGTTCTGGGGCGAGACGTGTTGAATCACCTGTCGATTCGCCTGAACGGTCCCGGCTTGGTTTGGTCAGCGTCGAACCGCTGACCGGTAGGAACGCCAAAAGAGGTCCCCGAAAATTCTTCCGCTGGCTGACGGTGACCCATAGCCAACGCTGGCACGCGCATTACCATAGTTCCGGGAGTGGTGCCGTGGTAACCCTTGCTGACGGCCGGACCGCGATCAATCGACTTCTGGAACTTTTTCAGTGCCTCGGCGTAGTTTTTCTCGCGGAGTGCATCCTGTCCCTCACGCCAGTCGTGATCGCAACTGTCAAGTGAGAATACCTTCTGCTGAACCGGTTTCAGCACAGGAGCGGCATGCATTTTTACTGCGATCCCGGGGATGCGATAGCGAGAGGAATCCATCGGAGCCATGCAGCGTAGCCGGCCGGCCGGCCCTCCAACGGTTTTTTTCTGGAATCGTCGACAGCGTATCCAAGGGCGGGCAGATTTTGAACAGGAGGAAACAGAGGTAACGGAGACCAGGGCATTCCTCTGTTATCTCTGTTGCCTCCTGTTCAATAGGACGCGGAAGATCTGATAGCGGACAGATCCAGCCGAAGCGAGCGACGCCGGGAATCCAACCGTGTGGCCAACGGAGATTTCGGCGGCCCTGGGGTCTGTGGACGAACGACCACGCTGACCCGGTGGCCGCCAATCAGCCTTCCACTCAATTCCGACCGGATCGGCCACTCCGGTCCAGCGATTGGTTCGTCGCGCTATTTCCCTGCTTGCCGCAGATCCTGGATGACCTGCGCGATTTGCCAATGCACGGCCCAGGAATTCTTGATAGCCAGGGTGAATTGCTTCTCTGGATGCCTAACGAGTGAAGCTCCAGGGCGGTGCCACGTTTGCGGCGCCACGGTGTTTTTCAAAGCCTCGATCAAATCCACCAGAAAGGGATCCAGGGTGAGTCCCCGTACATCGAACTCGACTTCGAGCATATCGGTCGCTCGTTCTGGCGTGGTAATCAGAATCCCTGAATCAGTCGGAAGCCACGTGAGGGCGAAATCAGCCAGGATCAGGTCCAAGACGCAACGGAAACGAGCGTGTTTAACGCGGCGCGTGATCGGAGCGTCCTGAGACACGCCGATGTCGCTCAGGGCCTGCGGATCAAAGCCGATCTGCACGTTGGCGCTTGCCGCCAGAGAATCAGCGACTTTGCCGAGCGGCGTTTCGATGAATCCGACAGGGGCAGACTTGTTCAGGGCATCGATCAACGCTGTCCAGGCCGGGTGAGGTGGGACCGCCATGTTCGTCGGCTGGATTGCCTTCAACTTGTCCGCGTACCGTTTCTCGATCAAACGATGCGTGGGCTGCGTTTGGTTGATCAGGAGGCCCACGGACAAAACCTGACGGATCGCGAAACTGCCCGGCGCCCAACTGCGTGGAGCGACGTTTGCCGTGATGTCCTTCGCCAACGCAACCATATCCTGCTTCCCCCTGGAGACGTACACGCGAGTTTCCGGCGCAGCCTCGGTCGCGATGGGTGTTGTAATCAAGAGGACGTCATGATGCACGATCCAAGTCAATCGAAGCGGCTTGAGGAGCGGATCCAGGGCCTCGGTTAGCGTCCCGTCATTGTTCGTCATCGTGACAGGCGTCTGAAGATCGACGCCGATTTCGTCCAGGGCTCGGATGTCAAAATCGATATCGATTCCACCTCGCTCCGCCAGGAACCTCGCCACTCGGCCGAGCGGCGTATCTACAAAATCAAATGCCAACTTTGAATCGAGCGCCTTTTCGATCCGTGAGAGTGCCTCGTTCACTGCCGGGATATCGATCCCCGGAAGCGAACTCAGGTAGCGTTTATCCGCTTCTGACAATCGTTCCAGTGGTACCAGGACGACAGCACCGTTCGGTTTGCGCAACCGCACAATCGCCTGCGAAATCTCCACGAACTCCGCTTCGACGGAGAATACGCCGGTGTTATCAGTCCATTCCCGAGCCGCGCAGCAGCGAACGATCCCCAATGACAGTAGCAGCCCTACGGCAACGCGGATTGTTGACATACGCCCCTCCCCGAACAGATTGAATCTCGCAGAACGCGCACAAGAATGCCACCATCCGACTCCACGCAACGAGGCGGGACACCACTCGCCCCCGATAGCCATCGGACCACGCCCGCCTGCAGCGACGAACGTTTGGTGTCACCCGGTGGCGGCCAAATGACTTTCCATTGCAATTCCGCCCCGATCCGCCACTCGGGTGCACACCGTTGTTCATCGACGGTGTTCGGTCAGAATACGGATTACCTCAGCATGATTCCCGGTCTTGACGAGTTCATTGGAATTGTCGATGTAGCTCTGCGTCATGTCGACATCCTTCATGGTCTGTTTCATCATTTCCAACTGGTCGGCGGGAAGATCTATGTCACCAAATAACTCGTCGACGTCAATCTGGATGTTCTCGTTCTTGAGGTAGTTAACAACGTCAGGGTCAGGGCCTTTGGCAGCGTCCTCAGCTATTTCCAGCGGCGTTCGGTTATTGATTGTGTCTCGCATAGATGGATCGGCACCGTGCGCAAGCAAAAGGCGAACCGTCGAGGGTTGTCCCGTGAAGGCCGCTTCCATCAACGGGGTTTCTGACGCATCGATTTCTTTCCTGCGATTAACATCAGCGCCGGCATCGATCAATAGACGAGCTTTTTCTACTTGCCCACGGGCTGCCGCCATGTGTAGCGGAGTCCAACCATTTGTGCCAGTCGCGTGAATGTCGGCACCAGCCCGGACCAATTCGGCAACAATCGGTGCCGACTCATCCGCGTCAGATTCAATGGCAGTCAGAAGGCATGTGTACCCGTCGTCGACCTCGACGTTCGGATCAGCCCCGTGTTTGAGTAGGAACCGCACCAATTCGAGATCGGCGAAACCGATTGCGGAAAGTAGCGGAGTGTCGCCGACAAAGTCTCGCTCGTGAATGTAGCTCGAATTGGCGCGAACCTTGTTGCGGATCGCGTCGGTGTCGCCGCGTTGAAGGGCATCCGAGGTCCATGTATTGTCTGCGTTGCGGGGCACCATTTGGGAAACGTCCCGTCCCGAGTTGTTTGTGCAGCCGGGGAACAATACGAACAGAAGGAAATAGGCGACAAAAGTGCGCATTCGCGTGTCTGGCCGATGAACGTTCCGGGTGACCGAGCGGCGACAGGACAGGCCAACCATCCCGCTGGACCTAAACGCCGCTTCGGTCCACCCTATTGTTGCGTGCTGTTTCCAAGTCTTTCAAGTGGACTCCCTCACGTGACTGAAAGCGGACATGGGCAGCCTCATCTCTCTCCAGTGCCTCCCCTTAACTACGGCGGAACACAAAAAGTGATAGGCAAAACGTCGGCAGAAAGAGTGTGCCGAACACCCCAAGTGCTACGCCCCAGCCAGCGAGACGACGCGGCGGACGAAACAAACCAGCGACGCTGAGTAACAATCCTGGCACACAGAGGAAGGCGATCCGCATCCCGATTCCGGAAACCGATGGACCGAACGGGCCGACCAGGAATACACCAGCAACTCCCACGAGCGAGGTGACGAACCCGATTCGTGCGCAGATATTCCGCGCTGGGCGTCGCGGCGACTCTAGGGCAAGCGGTGGTTGGTAGGGATTTGCGGACACGAGTCGAATTCCGGTTGCGTAGAAACCAATACCCGCCCTCGGCAAAGCACGTAACATCAATGTAACAGGAAAACTTTCCGACATAATGCGCCGAAAAGGGGAAAACTTTCCGGGGGTAATACGCTTTAGTTGGAAAAACTTCCGATGTAATGCTACAACCTGAAATCCCGCCCCAGCTTAGCAGGGCTCCCTCCCGTTGGCAAGCTTCCAGTCAGATTTACGCCCTCTCGCCATTGAAACATCTAGCCGGTCACTTGTATATCGAAAGCTCTGGCGGTGGCACGCTCCACGCTCAAGCACGGCGGTTCCACAACGCCCCGCAACGGCCTACATCGCTACATCATGTCGCCGAACGACCGGGATCAGATGGGGACGACGCGGGTCCGCCAACATCTTCTCGCAACGGCTAAAGCTGAATATTTACGCAGGTGTCGCCGTCCACATGGGTCACTGTGTACGTCTTTCCGTCCACGTACACCGTTACCTTCTGTCGAGGATTGCCTCCCAGTTCAAGCCTGTAGTGGCCGGCGCGTGGGTAGGCTTTGTTGCCGTTCCAGGATGTGCTGACAGTCGCTGAACCGTCAATCTTCGATCCGTCCGAATGATGCGCTGTCCCGTGAATCGCAGCCATTTGCTACCTCCTCAAATGCGGCTCGCCATCTCATGTGCCAGGTCATTACCGATTTTACGGAGAAAAGAGCGGACTTCAGCTTTCGACATCTGTGAGGCTGAGCCGATCAGATGTGTGTTGATGCCCCCCGGACAACTGGGGCAGCAGTTCGTATACATGCTTTCAATGGGACGGTCTAAGGAACACGCCGGTCCCCCTTCAAATCGGACCTTGAGCATACAACCATCGCTTCCGCAGATGGGGCAAACGCCGCTGCCCACATCCGTCACGTAGTTGTCGTTCTGCCAGGTCATAATACTAGTTCCCTTTGAGATAGCATTTCAGGCAAGGCACAACGAACTTTCCCCGCCTTCGGCTTCTGACCTTTGGTTCTTCCGGCCAGCAAGTTCTGCTCTCGTCACGAGACGCACATGCTAGGTGGTGTGGGAGAGGGCTCGGAGCAAGCCGGCCCCTATCCCGATCTTTGGTTACGTGACGATACCGCCGTTGTCGTACCACCTGCGACCTACATTGCCGAGTGGGTCACACCATCTATATGAAACCGCGTGCAGACTTAGCTGCAGCGCTGCCCTCCTCACTGCCGGGCAGTTGGAGACGGACCGTTTCCCCGAATTCCGTAGGTTGTGTTCGTACCAAGATTGGAACATGTCCGTCGGCAAACATAACGTCTATCGCTCCCTGTTGGGAATCCCGTTCATTGCCCACATCGAGTCCAGCAAATGCCTTGATCGTGCCGATGATCTCCCGAACGAGATGAAAGGGGGGCGGGCACAATTCGTGACGCACGTCTCCGACAACCTCGATAACGTTCAGCCGTTCCTGCTCCGGCACGAACGCGAGTTCCGTGGCTCGATCGCGAATCGCCATGATCACCCAGGCGCACAAGAGACGGGACATCCCCGGAGCCTCTGCAAGCCTTCTGCGATGCGATAAGTCGAGCGATCCAGGCGGACCGAGAAGCACGGCGGATGGATCAACCAGTCGGGATCGACGCCGAACTCGCCCGCCCGCGACCGCACCAGGCTCAACGCCCGCTGGGCATCTTGCAGAGCCACGGGCACCGCCTCCCGCTTCGGGACGCGATACTTCAGCAGAAAGACCGTGATGCCCTGGTCGTTGAGCCAGCGGCCAATCTCGACGCCTTCGTGCTGGATGGCCAGGTGCTTGTACGCGCCGCCGGGGCACACGATGACCGCCCGACCATCGGGCTTCCCGGGCCGCATCACCGCCAGGGTCGGCCGAGTCACGTTGGTGATCCGCAGCACGCTGTCCGCGCCGGGAAGGGTCGGGGTCGTCTCCGCAACATCGGGGCCGGGCTGAAGCGGGTCGTCGGCCCGCGTACCCGCCGGCCAAAGGGGAATGAGCGGGACGTCGGGACCGAGCAGTCTCCGCAGCTCCGCGTCGCCGGGGCCGAGCCGGGCCGTAGCGAGGGCGTCGGCCGGCTCCGAAATCGCGGACGCCGCACTCTCCCAACGCGGTGCGGCCTTTGCCGCCCCGGCCGTGTCGACCAGCGGTTGCTGGGTTGCCCGGACGGCTGCTTCGCGGTCCTCGAGCCACGCCTCGCCGGCCGTCGCAGCCTGGTCATCGAGAACCTGGTGGTCCCGCAGGAAGCGAACCGCTTCGTAGCCCCAACCCGACAGCGGGTAGCGATCGAAACAGCCGCCATGGCCGCCCGACGCGAAGACGTGCAGTTCCGCCGGGACCTTGGCCCTGCGCAGGGCCGCCAGGTAATCGACGCAACCCACCGTGAACTTGTCGGGCCGGACCACCGCGATCAAGGTCGGCGGCGTTCGGGCCGGGGACATCTGCTCCTGTTCCAGGGCCGGGTCGGCCCGCAGCTCGAGGATCGGATTGGTCAAGTAGGCCGGATACATCAGCAGGCAGAAGTCGGGCCGGCACGAGACGCGGTCGTGTGCGTCGAGCGGCTCGTAGGTCCGCAGTTCGTGATGATTGCTGGCCAGGGCCGCCAGATGCCCGCCGGCCGAGAAGCCGAGGATGCCGATCCGGGCCGCGTCCAGGTTCCACTCCCGGGCTCGCGAGCGGAGCAAGCCCAGCGCCCGTTGGGCATCCATCAGCGGAAGCTGGTGCGGGGGGACCTCGGGCGAGCGGCGCGGAACGCGGTACTTGAGCAGCACGGCCGTGGCCCCCATGGCGTTCAGCCAGCGGGAGCCTTGCAGGATCGACGCGGTTTCCAGGGCTCCGTACCCGCCGCCGGGACAGAGCAGGACCGTGACACCTGTCGATCGTGTCCCCGAGGGCGGCGGGATGACAATCATCTCCGACCTTACGACCGGCCGGAAGACCAGCGTCCCTTCCGGGGTCCGCTGGAAGCCCTCGGACATCTCGGGCGAGGTCTCACCCGGGCCGATGCTCCGCGGCCAGAGCGGGACGATCGCACAGTCGTTCCGGCCCAGGGCCTCGAACAACGCCTGGTTGCCGTCGTCCTGGCCCCATAGAGAACTGGCGACGATCGAAATGCACAGGGCGAGGAACGAATGTCGTGTCATGGGGTTCTCCTGGGAGCGTTTTTTTATGATCGGTAAGGATGATCTCGGCCCGCGGTTGACCTTGCTCGACGATCCACGGACGGGCTTCCGCGGCGCCGCTGCGGCTGGTCAGGACAACCGTCAAGAGGATTGCTGCCAACGTTTGGTACATAATGCTCCCTCGTTGCCTTGGCGTCACCACGGAAACCGCGGCGTGGTTACTGCGCCCCTTCAACACACTTTCGCGACGTCGGTTTCCAGCAACCGGCCGAGCTTCTCGATCTTGCCGGCGATGTGGCCGACGCCGACGGCACAGTGGTGGGCGGGGCCGTGCATGTTCCAGGATTCGACGAATCTGCGCGCGCCGATCGAGAACCGGTAGCGGCTGTTCGTGTTGCCGATCTCCAGGATCGGGCCGGGCACCGATTCGCCTTCGGCCACCAACAGCTTGAGTCCACCACCCGTCGATTCTACCACCGACAGCAGCGTCACGGGACCGTGCTTGACGGATGCAACTTGTCCGCGACGCGCCGCAGGTAGCCCTCCAGCCGTTCCTGCAAACCGGCGAATTGCGGCCAGTAAACGTCCAAACCGATCCCGAACAACCCCACCCGCAGCGGCGGTCTACTCGTTTGGCACGAAGCCTCCATCGTTTTCCTCCAGGTTTGTCAGCCAGTGTGTCTGGCGGTATTGTGCACTGCAGGCGGCTTCCCTGCAAATGCACGTCGAGCAAAAAGGGGACGCAAGCGTCGGGCCAGGATCAGGGCGGCGTCGCGCCGGGTGACGTTTCGACCAGGAGTAGCCGATCGATGGAGAAGGCGTTTGGCTTCTTCGACCCCGGCACGTAGGCGGGGCCCTCGAGTTTCAGCGAGACGTAGGCGTCATAGTGCTTCTGATCCGGCAGGGCGGCGTTGTAGGCGGCGAACAGCCGCTGGTCGAAGACCCAGCTGTGGTGCGCGTAGAAATACATCGTCGGCGTGGCCTGCATGCGGCCCACGTAATGCCAATGATATTGCTCGTCGGCGGGAATCTCGTCGGGCGCCAGTACGCGTCGGACGAGGAATTTCGGGGGCTGCTGCGTGTCGGAGAGGCCGAACTGGGGCGGCTTTTCGTGCTCGGCGGGGCGGTCTTCCGTCCACACGTGCTCGTCAATGCGCCAGGCCTGACCCAGGGCGGCGTCCGGATCGGCCGCCCGTCCCCGCGGCACGGGCCGGCCCGCGCCGGATACCAAGGTCAACAGCGGCCCGCACAGATCCAGAACCTGCTGGCCCGCGAACCGTGGCGGCAGGGGCGGCAGATCGCGCAGGTACGCGAGCCGCGCGCGATCCGCCGCCACACGGGCATCCGAACGGCCTCCGTACTTGGCGTAAACCGCTGCGTACAACCCTTCGAGGCGATCCGCCACGGCGCCGCGCGCAAAGGGCCAGTCGCCCGGTCGGTCCAGCGCGTCCCACAGGAACAGCATCGTCTCGTCCAGCGGCAGCCGTTCCTGCCGCACGCGGGCCGTCACGTCCGGATCGCCGCCCGCCCGCGCTTCGGCCTCGGCCAGCAGCGCATGCGTCTCGAGGAAAAACGCCCGGTCGAAATACGCGCGGTTGCGCGGCGGGACCGCGGCCAGCATCCCGGGTTCCTCGGCCTGCCGCCGCTCGAGATACTCCAGCAACCGCCGCATGGGCGGCGCGGCGGGACCGTAATAGAGCGTCAGGAACTCGTCGATCAGCGGCTCGACCGCCTGCCGCGGATCCAGCAGCAGCCGGGCGCCCACGTAATACTGCAGATCGGGGAAACTGTAGAACCGGTGATCGCTGAGGGCGGCTTCGACAAAGAAGTGCTGCAGACCGTGCTCGTGGTAAAACTTCAGGGTCTCGGCCGTGCCGCGGACGTTCGCGTACGGCCAGACCACCTGCTGCCCCCAGGGACCCCAGTAATCATGAACGTCCAAACGCGGGCAGATCTTCGACCAGGCCTCCCACTCCGCGCGCGGAGCGGCATTCAGGGGGTGGAGCAGGCTCCGCAGCGTGTCCCGCTTGGGTGCCGTGTTGAATTCCGCCCCGAGTTGAGCGATCCGGACCATGACATTGTCCCGCGGCCGGATGCCGGTCGGGATGTCGCGGTAATAGGTGTAGGCGCTGGTGACCAGCACCAGGTCCGGGTAGTCCCGGGCAATGTCCTCGGCGATTTCGTTGGTGAACTCCAGGACGACCCCGGCGTACGAGCCGTAGCGATTGGCCAGCGTCTGGCAACGTTCGCAAAAACACTGCCCGGACGAACCATCGTCCGGCACGAGCGCATAGTGGCGTGGGTACGGCGCACCCGTCCCGGAATCCCGGATGGCCTGCCGGTCCTTCTGGACGTAGCGGCGCAGGGCCGTGCCGAACCGTCGCCGCACCTCGGGATGCGACATGCAGACTTGCCCGTCCCGCCCGCCCCGCTGGGTGCGGGCGAAGAAATCCGGTTGGTCGAACAGATCGGGCCAGTCGGCGACGTAACGATGATGCGTGTGCGTGGTATAGGGACTGCCGTACTTGAGGCAATAGCCGTACTGGGCCTCGATCTCCCGCCAGGCGTTGGCAAAGGAGTTCATCCTCAGTCGGACATCGAAGGGCTGCCCCCGCGCCCAGCCGATCTCGCGCCGGCAGAAGGCCGGCTGGCCGCGGAGCGACAGGTCCGCCGGCACGGACCAGACATTCCGGCGCGGCACGTGCTCGGTTCGGGCGTCGAGGAAGCGGATGCCGCCCACCCGCTCGAGCAGTTCGTAGACGCCGTACAGTGTCCCCCGGGGGCGCCCGCCGGTTACGATCACGTGTCCGTCCACGGCTCGGATGGCCCACTCCTCCTCGCCCCAGCCGGCCGGGTCGGCCCCGTGTTTGGCGGCCTGCGCCGTCGGCCCCAGAAAGATGCCGCGACCGCCGGAATACTCCGGCTCCGCCACGATCGGCAATTCGGCCCCCGTGCTGCGATTGAGAAACAGCGCCAGCTCCTCCGCAGCAAACCGTTCCGCTGCGGCCGGCTGTGCAGCCAGCACGAGGGCGTACTCGCTGTGCCCGTCGCGTGCCAGGATCAACGGCGCCGCGGAGGCCGAGGCCAGACAGTCGGCGGCGGACACGGCGGCCATCGCCAACACGGACAGGATGTGATTTGCGGAGGGCAAGTGCGGCAAGTGGCTCATGGATGCCTCGCTGCGATGGGCGGAAAGCCTCTGGTGGCTGGCAAGAAAACGATGCGGTCGCGTCGTGATCATCCGGATTATGAGATGGTGGACGAGAAACCGCCAGTGGTTCGAGAAGCGCCAGAGCACCCGATCGGAGTAGCAGCGATTCGCGCTCCGCACCTGAATTCGTCGCAATTCCCATTCCGCTAAGCTTTTACAACGCAATCCGAGGGTTCCGTTTACAGAAGAGCGATGGCCAGTTTTGAACATGTACAGATCGTCAAGCAGGGCGCAGCGGCCATCCACGGATGGCGACGGAAGAACAACCACCGGCGATTTGATCTCGGCAATGCAAGCCTGTCTGGTGCTTGTTTGCGCACGGCGAACCTTCGTGCAGCCAATCTCGGCGGGGCCAACCTGTTGTGGGCCGACCTCCGTGGCGCCGACCTGAGCTGGGCGGATCTCCGTGGTGCGGACCTGAGCTGGGCGGACCTCAGCGGCGCGGACCTGACCCAAGCGGATCTCAGCGGCACGGACTTGAGTCGGGCGAACCTCGACGGCGCGAATCTCAGCGGCGCGGTTCTTTGCGAGGCACATGTCACCGGTACAAATCTGAAAAGCGCAAATTTCACCGAAGCGGTCCTCAAAGGGCTCCGTCTCGACGACGTTGATTTTAATACCGTCGATATCAGGAAGTTGGACCTGCGCGGCGTGAACCTTGCCGGTGCGGCTCTGCGTGGCGTGGATCTCAGCGGAATCAAGCTCAGCGGGGCAAATCTCGCGGAGGCGCAACTGGCGAAGGCCAACCTGAGCAACGCGGATTTGAGCAACGCGAATCTCGCGGGTGCGGACCTGAGCGATGCGAACCTCGACGGCGCGAATCTCGACAACGCGGTTCTGAACGGGGCGGACTGGCGATGGGGCAGCTTGCATCGCTGGAAATACGGATCGACGAAAGCAAGAACGTTGTTGGCGGCCTGGCCTACCGCGCCTGGGTGAAACACGTCAACGCAGAGCAAACGGAAGCGGAACTCGCGGCCGTGCGGCGGAGTGTCCAACGGG
>Ga0351959_1076_pt1 | contig 27149 bp, 25 predicted proteins | sample TotcelT113001M13_FD_206836 | JGI IMG/M metagenome (GOLD analysis project Ga0351959, IMG submission 206836) | Enriched cells from coal bed in the Powder River Basin, Montana, United States - Total cells T11 rep3 HSBNCT.T11.300.1.M13 ...
AAAGCTCCGGCACAAGCCGGTAGCCGGGCAGGGCGTCAAGGCGGTCCACCTGGGCTATGTTCTGCATTATTATGCATGTGCCGTGGGGGTACTGCCTGTCGTATGCCAGGACCCTGTCCACAAGAATACCAAGCCCTTGGGAGGGCGAAAGGGTGTCAAGGCCCTGAAGCCAGATGAGGTGCGCATCGCCGAATTCATGCACTATGCGCTCCACAACCGCAGTGAAGAGTGCTGCCTTTGTGGGGAAGTAATAGCGGATAAGGGGATGATCAAAGCCGCCCTGCTTGGCTATGGCCCTCAAGCTTGCCGCATGGTAGGGCTGCCTGGAGAAAACCTCCTTGGCTGCCTGGAGGATTTTTTCCCTGGCCACTTCGCTCTTTTTAGGGTCAGCCCCGTTGGCACTTGCCTTGTCTTTTCTACTGGCTTCCATGCATCAGTAATTACTCCTCTCCTGTAGCAATGTCAACTCTTTTTACCATTTGTAAAAAAAATAATTCCGGCCTTTTTCCATCTTTTGCCCGCGCTGTTCAAGGGCTGGTTTTTATTCCCGGAAAAGAGCAGGGCAATGTTGGCCGGATTGCTTTACGGGTGTATTGCTGAAATGAGCGGGCGTTTTTTGAGGGCTTTTTCCTGAAAATCATCCGCCCGTGTCAAGAGGTATTCCGGCGCGGCGCTCAAACTGCACCAGTGAGGAATTGGTTAAGCTCAAAAGCAGGAGGGCCGGATAGGCTGCCATGACCGCGCTGGTGTTGAGACCCCGGATAAGGCCCTCTGTGATGGGGCCGTGCACGGCCTTCAAACCGAGGATGCGCCCGCCCTGCCTGGGATAATGGTAGGCCCTTTCGCAGATGAGGCGCAGAAGGGCCATGTTGGCAAAAAGGGGCTTCAGGCTTTTTTCGTAAGAGATGCGGGCGTTTTCCGGGCTTGCTCCGGTGACGGCCCGTGCTGCCGCGTGGCCTGTGTACAAGGCGTGATAAATGCCCTCACCGGTCATGGGGTCTGCAAAGCCGCCTGCATCCCCTGCAAGCAGAAGGGGGACCTCTTTTGGCAGCAGGTAGCCGCCCCAGGGGATTGCCCCGCCGGTTATTGCCCCTGGATTGTCCGTTGTCATCCTTTTTTTCAGATAAGTTGCCAGAGCCCGGCGCATCTGCACGCCTGAAACGGCTGCAACGCTGTAAACCCCGGCATTCGCCCTGCCGTCCCCATAGGGAAAGACCCATCCGTAGCCCGAAGGGGCCATTCCGCCGTCAAAGAGAATGCAGGGCGTCCTGCGCGGGTTGTCAAGCCCGTCAGCCATCATGGCCAGGGCCTGACAGCGGATTGTTCCTCCAAAGGAGCGGCGCACCCGGCTGGCGGCTCCGTCTGCCGCAATGAGAAAGGGCGCGGCCAAAACCTTTCCGCAATGGGTTTTGAGCGTAAAGGCCCGCCCGTCCCGGTATGCGCCGCAAATTGTACCGAAAATGAAGTCAACACCCAGAGACAGGGCCGTGTCCCGCAGGCTCTGGTCAAAAAGCGCCCGGCGGACAATGGAGAGCGCGGGCTTTTTCAGGGTGAAGCAGTTGTAGTGGTGGGGCGGGGCGTTTCCCTCCAGGCAAAATACCGGGCATCCCAGGTTAGCCTTCAGGTTGAGCCTGTGGACAAGCCTAACAGCCCGTGGCGTGAGGCCGCCTCCGCAGGCCTTGCCGCCTGCCTGCCCTTTTTTTTCAACCACAACAACGCTGGCCCCTGCCCGCGCAAGGGTTATGGCCGCAGCCATTCCCGCAGGCCCGGCTCCGGCCACAAGGCAGTCTATTCGCCCCATGCGCCCTCCTGCTCCTCCGCTTCCCTGGCGGCCTTTTCCCCTGCTTTTACATCCACCTGGGTCAAAAGCAGGCCCCCGGCCAAAAAGAAAAATACAAGGGCCACAATGGAAAAACGCGCCTGGCCCGTCATCTGGGCCACAAGGCCGAAAACAAAAGGCCCTAAAATGCCCGCCATCTTGGCGCTGGCAGAGAAAAACCCGAAAAACTCCGCAGCCCTGTGTCTGGGCGTCATTCCTGCAAAAAGGCTGCGCGAAAGGGCCTGACATCCGCCCTGAACCGTGCCCACAGCAGCGGCCAGAAGGAAGAAATGCCAGGGGACCCTCATCCAGTAGCCCGCTATGCAGATGACTGTGTAAACCCCAAGGCCTGCCAGCACGCAGCGCTTGGCCCCGAAAACCAGGGCTGCCCTGCCAAAGACAAGGGTGCAGAAAATGCCCACAAACTGGGTTATCACCAGTGCCCCGGCCATGTGGCCCACGCCTATTCCTATTTCGCTTCCATAGGCTGTGGCCATTTTTATTATGGTGCTTATGCCGTCATTGTACAGCCAGAAGGCGCCGAGAAAAAGCATAAGATGCCGGTAGCGCCTTATCTGGGAGAAGGTGCTTTTAAGCCTTGCAATGCCGCCGGATGCAGCCTGGAACAAGGACATTTTTTGGCCGGTTCCGCCGCCGGGTTCAGGCACATTTTTGAGCAGGGGTACGGAAAAGGCCCCCCACCACAGGCTAACGGAAAAAAAGGAGGCCTTGAGCGCAAAAATGGCGCTGGGCATCCCCAGGACCTCCCATTTGAGTACCATTGCCATGTTGACCACCAGAAGAAGCCCGCCGCCCACATAACCCAGGGCATAGCCCAGGGCTGAAACCCTGTCGGCATCGCCGGGTTTGGCAACGGATGGCAGAAGGGATTCATAAAAGATGTTGGCCCCTGCAAAGCCCAGGTTGGCCCCGATGAAAAGAAGGGCCGCCACCTGCCATGCGCCCGGTGCGATGAAGGCAAAGCAGGCCGTGAAAACAACCCCTGTTGCGGTGAATATGCCAACAGAGCGCACCCGGCTTCTTGCATGGTCTGCCATTGCTCCGAGCATGGGCGCAATAACAGCCACAAGCAGCATGGCGGCAGATGCCGTGTAGCCCCAGTAGGCTGTTGCCGTTGCCGCCTCGACACCTGCGGCCAGGGCAAGCTCCCGGAAAAAGGGCGGGAAAAAGGCTGCCATGACCGTTGTGGCAAAGGCGCTGTTGGCCCAGTCGTAAAGGCACCAGGATAAAACGGTTTTTTTATAGGGAGGGGTCATTTGATGGCTCTGTAAAGGAAAAGCCTTTTCCCTGCAAAGGCATTACCCAGATAACCCAAACAAGGCAAAAAGCGCAAGCCGACCGGAGAAAAGTCCGCAGGGCACAGGCAGCAGCCTTGCTTTGCAAAACAGCGGTTTTGCCTGAAGGCCCGGCGGTTTTTTTGTCAGCGGTCTGAAAAATATTGCGCATACTCCGTGGCCACAAGGTCGTAGTTGCGGTAGCGGTCCAGAAAAAACTTGAAGGTGGCCATTTTAAGATAGGAGTAGGCCGGGGTCGCCAGCAGGCAGGCAGCAGGAACCCGCAGCCAGAAGTAAGGGACATAAAGTATGATGGCCGCGGGGATTGCTGCCACAAAAATTGCCTCAAGCACAATGCGGCACACAAAGAACAGCCAGGAGGGGACCAGAAGTCCGGGCACGAAAAAAAGCCGGTAAAAGAGCCCAAGCTTCTGGGCGAAGCTGCCCCTTGAAAGAACGGCCAGCTTGGAGGAATAGGAAAGCCCGGCCAGAAAAAGCGGGGCTGCAAGGCCTATGCAGGCAAGCCATAGATAGAGCCAGACGGCCCCCGGCCAGGCAAGCCAGAGGCCGCGGAAAAAAACAAAGCCCAGAATGGCAACCAGAAAGGCCCCGGCAGCCAGGGAGCCCACGGCTGCGGCATCCCACAGCACCTGATGCCAGCGCAGGGAGGCCAGGGAGCCTATTATGCCGAAAACCCCCCTCTGACGGATGTGCATCCGCCGCATGTCCGCCGAGGGCCACAGGCTTATGAGCTGCTTGAAAAGAAAAAGGCCGGCCAGAAGGACCGGGGTTTGCCAGTGCCAGAAAAACTCCATAGCCTGGGGGCCCAGCCTGGTGAATGCGTATTCCGCAGCCGCAGCCCCTCCGCCTTCCAGGCCCGGCAGCTCAATTCCCGAAAGCCCCTGGGGAAAGAGCCCGTGAAGAACCTTGTCTGCCAATGCCAGGACAAAAATCAGAAGCAGAAAGGACTTGTAGCGGAAAAGATCCCTTGCAGAATCCGCTGTGAGAATCCACAAAACCCCCGGCCTTGTTCCGGCTCTGGTTTCAGGGCTTTTTTTTGTCTCTGTCATTTAAAGGCCTGCACCCGAAAAAATTGGCGGCTCAAGCGGCTTTTGCAAAAAAATCCAAAGGCCGGATTATTTTTTTAACCCCCCTTGCCAAATCCTGCCGCCTTCTCTACACCTAAAATACTCTTGGGGCAAATGGAACAAAACAAATGGAAAAAGACAAGCGCCGTTACATCAGGATCGCCGTTTTGTGGATTGCAGGCTGGACGCTTTTGCGCTGCCTGTTTGCCGGGCATTTTCTGCTAACGCCCGATGAGGCCAATTACTGGCAATGGGGCCGCCACCTTGCCTGGAGCTACCACGACCAGGCCCCCCTCATCGGTTGGGCCATAGGCCTTTCCACAAGGCTTTTTGGACACACCGAGTTTGCTGTGCGCCTGCCCACCATACTGGCCATGACAATAGCCTCCCTGTACCTTGTGGCAATGGCCGGCCGCTGGTTTTCGGCAAAAACCGCCCTGGCTGTTGCCCTTGTCACCCAGGGCGTGCTGGAATTCAATGTGGGGGGGCTCATTTCCACGGCAGACGGGGTGCAGGCCGCAGCGTGGGCCGGGGCTGCCTATCACACGGCCAGGGCCTTTGAGGAAGATACCTGGAAACAGTGGCTTGCTGCCGGGCTTTTTTTCGGGCTTGGGCTTCTGTCCAAATACACCATGGTGCTGTTTGCGCCATGCGTCTATGTTTACGGGCTGCTCAACACACAGCACCGGCCAAGGCTTTTTGGCATAAAGCCCTACGCGGGCCTTCTGGCGGGCTTTGGGCTTTTTACCCCTGTTCTGGCCTGGAACGCGGCCCACGGCTGGAGCTCTGTGCGCCATGTGGCCTACATCGGCGGGGCTGATGAGTCCTTTGCCCTGCATCTGAACTTTCTGGGGGATTACATCGCCTCCCAGGCCGCCCTTGTCACGCCTGTTCTGTTTGCAGCCGTGCTCTGGGCATGGTGGCTTGCGGCAAGGGGCCGCTACCAGCCCAAAAGCTGGATAATCTCCTACTGTTTCTGGACATCATTGCCTGTTTTCGCGGGCTTTTTGCTGCTTTCGTTAAAGAGCCGGGTTTACGGCAACTGGCCGGGTGCGGGCTTTCTTACGGCAAGCCTTCTGGCGGCAGCCTTCTTTGCACGGCGCAGCGCCGGGGGCCTGCCTGAAAAGCCCCTTCCCAGGCCCCGCTTCTGGAAGGCCTGCCTTGTGAGCGCCTATGTCATAACCCTGCCTGTGCTGATTCAGACCGTCTGGCCGGTTCTGCCCATCCCCGTGAAGCTGGACCGTACTCTCACCGAGCTTTCCGGCTGGGATCAGCTTGGAATAACCGCCGGGACACTGCTCTCCAACATGCCAGAGCCGGAAAACACATTCCTTTTCGGCATCCGTTACCAGGAGGCCAGCCAGTTGGCCTTCTACACGCCGGGCAACCCAAAAACCGTTTCCATAAACCGCTGGGGCAGGCCCAATGTTTATGACTACTGGTGGAAGGATGAGGATCTCATAGGAAAGGACGCCATAGGCGTGACCCGCGAAGGCAATCTGCACGAGCAGATTCTGCCCCAGGTTTTTGAAAGGGTGGAGCCGCCCATTGCCCTGCACATTTTTGTGAGACGCCCCTTTTCAGCAGAAGAGCAGGAGGTGAGAACCTTTTATCTGTACAAAGCCTACGGTTTCAAGGGGGGATTGAGATGGGTTCCGCCATCCCCCGGCGACATAAGAAAAACAGGTTAGACAGGCGCCGGCCCCTCAAAAAACCGGTTTGCACAAAAAGGCTTGCAAGAGGGTTTGCCTTGTGTTAGCAAGCAAGGCCTTGACAGACCCTGTGGTGAGCGTAGCTCAGCTGGTGGTAGCACCGGGTTGTGGCCCCGGAGGTCGTGGGTTCAAGTCCCATCGCTCACCCCACCCAATAATTTTTGGGGAACAAAATTTTTGGGAAAAAGGTTTTGTCCTGGCGCATTTTGCCGAAAAATCACTTTTAAAAGGAAATTTCCGGTGGCATGGTACACTCCCTTTGACAAGGCAAGAGAGTTCTGTGAACGGCTTCCTGTGCCCGCTTTCGTGAACAGGCCTGCAACCCGCATACGGGCGGTCAGCCTCATGTACGGCTTTTACTTGGTAATGCGGGGCACAGCCATGCGCTCGCAGGTTTTTGCAGACCGCATTGCCGAAAAAGACACCACCTTTGCCATGACCCTGAAGGACACCGGCGACAGGCGCTATTTCACCTATTCGGGCGGAAAAGTCCGCACAAGCCTCAAGGGGCCTGAAAAGCCCGACTTCACCCTCATCTGGAAGGATGCCCCCTCCGGTGCAAGGGTGATGACAGACATGATGTTCCAGAAACCCAAGGTGCTAATGAAGGCTGTAATGGCCGGGGACTTGCTGCTTGACGGGGATGCGGCCCTCATCGGCTGGTTTCTGGAAACCCTTAACACCATGCTGCGTGCCCTGAAAAACAAACCGCCGAAAACCGCTGCATAACAGGCTGCTGCTTGCAGGCAAACAGCAGCAGAAAAATATCGCGGGGGAAACTTTTTTACAAAAAAGTTTCCCCCGCACTCGTTTAGCTGCCTATCTTTTTATCCATCCTTCTTCAGATTGCACATCCTTCCGGGCAGGGGGCGGTTCAGGGCTTCCGCCAGAAAGCGGGAGACATCCGCCACAGCCTCAACAGCGGATTGGGGGGCAAGCCCCATTGTCTGCAACAGGTGCAGGACATCCTCTGTGGCCACATTGCCTGTTGCTCCCGGCACAAAGGGGCAGCCGCCAAGCCCGCCAAGAGAGGCGTCAAAGGCTTTAACCCCCCTTTGCAGGGCCGCAAAAATGTTCACAAGCCCAAGGCCCCTTGTGTCGTGGAAGTGCAGCAGCAGAGGGGTGTCGCCGGTTATGGGCAGAATCTTGTCAAGCATGCGGCAGAGCAAGGCCGGGTCTGCCATGCCGGTTGTGTCTGCCAGGCAGAGGCAGGCAGGCGAAAGCGCCATCAGCTCCTTTGCAATTATCCCCACGGTCTTTACGGGCACGGCCCCTTCATAGGCGCAGCCGAATGCGCATTGAATGTTCAGCCAGAGGGGTTTGCGGCCCTGAATGACGATTTTTGCGGTGCGTTGCACCTCCTCCAGGGCCTGGGCGCTTGTTCTGCCCATGTTTTCAAGGCTGTGGGTGTTGCTTGCGCTCAAGCCGGTTTCAATGAGGTCCGCCCCTGCATCCAGGGCCCGTTCCGCGCCTTTTCCGTTTAGCACAAGGGCGCTGTAAACCACGCCTGGACAGCGTGTTATATTTTTGAAAACCTGCCCGGAATCAGCCATCTGGGGCACTTTTTCCGGATGCACGAATGAGCCTGCCTGGATGTGGGTGATGCCGGTTTTGGAAAGCCTGTCAATGACGGCAATTTTCAGGGCCGTGGGAACAGGGGGCCTCTCTGCCTGGAAGCCGTCCCGCGGGCCGACTTCGCGAACCAGCACATCTTTGGGCAGGGACGATAACGCAATGGCAGGGTTCATTTTTCACTGCTCCCGGTCAGCGGCCCGGCCTTTTCCCTTGGGAATGCCCTTGTTGTAGCAGCCCACAGGCCAGAGGTTGGCCGCAGCCCCCAGGCAGCGGTTGCAGGAATCGCATTTGGCCTCGCCTGCCCGATCATCCTGGAACTTGATGACAAGGTTGGGCTCCCGCAGGAAGGGGCGGCACATGCCTATGCAGTCGGTGAGACCCTTTTGAACCGCGGCCTCCATTTGGGCAAGGGTTCGCATTCCGCCCACGGTTATAACGGGCATATCAGGAACATGGGCCTTCACCGCAGCCGCATCCTTCAGGTTCCAGCCCTCCAGAAAGCCTGTGTCCTTCCGCTCCAGGGCCTTTAAGGAAAACCAGGCCAGGGGCTTTTTCCACCAGGGCAGGCTGCGGATTATCTCTGTCACCGGCACCCGGCCCCGCCACATCTGCATGTTGCTGTAAAGCAGCGTGCCGGAGGCTATTTCCAGGGCCGCGATTCCAAGCTCCTTCAACCACGCCGCATACCGGAGGGCCATTTCCAGGTTTATGCCTTCTATGGGGGTGGCGTCACGGGTGTTCATTTTAACGATTATGGGCATGGGTTTGGGAACAGCGCTCTGCATGGCAAGAATGATTTCCTTTAACAGGCGGAAGCGGTTTTCGTCTGAACCTCCCCACATGTCCTGGCGCTGGTTGAAAAAGGGCGAAAGAAACTGGTTCAAAAGGTATCCCCCGGCAGCGCTGATATGGATGGCGTCCGCCCCGGCTGTTGCAGCTCTTTTGGCGGCATCTGCGTATGCCTCGATAATTTCCACAATCTGGCTGTCGCTCAACTGGCGGGGCTTTACAAGGTAGATGGGGTCCCGGCCTGAAGCCGAAGGCCCGGCAGGCTGCTTACCGCATATCTGTCTGGTGGTCTGGCGGCCTGCATGAACAAGCTGGAAGGCTATCCGGCCTCCTTTTTCATGCACAGCATCGGCAATGCGGGCAAGCCCTGGAATCATGGAGTCATTGGAGATTCCCGTCTGGAATGGGTTGGCCTTGCCATCCTGGGATACAAACATGTAGCCGGTGACTATGAGCCCTATGCGGCCCTTGCCAAGCCTGCTGTAGCGCCTCACCAGGGCTTCGGAAACCTGACCGTCATCCCTTGCCATGCACTCATAGCAGCCGGTGTGCACAAAGCGGTTGGGCAGGGCAAGCTTTCCAAATTCAATGGGCTCAAAAAGAATGGACATAAAAACTCCCGCCCCTTTTCAGGGGGCTTTACCATTTTCCGTTTTAAGGCACCAAAAGGTCCAGGCAGCCCCGGCCAGGTCTGCAAGCCCGAAGGCCAGAAAAATTGGCGGGGCCATTTTCAGGGCCACAAAGGCCATAAAAAACAGTATGACAAGGCTGCGTCCCCAGACGGTCCAAAGAAAAAACTGTGTCAGCCCCGCCCGCGCCGCCAAAAGGTAGTATGCACCAAGAAGAAGCAGCAGCATCCCCGCGCAGCGAATCCAGACCTCGGTTGTTTCCGGCTGGTTGAAAAACCCCAGCAGGCGGTTGGGGGCAAGGAGCATCATCAGCCCCAGGGCAATGACATAGCAGCCGAAAACAAATATGCTTCTGGCGGATCTGGTCATGAAAAAAGCCTTACGCCTGCTGCGGATTGCCGAAAAGAAGGTTTGCGGCATTGCCCCCCAGCACAAGGGCCCTGTCTTGGGGGGAGAGGCTGATTTTATCCAGGTCTTTGAAATAGCGGCCCGCCTTTAGGAGAGGAAAGTCCGTGCCAAAGAGGATTTTATTCGGATCAAAGGCCCGGCAGGCTATTTCAAAGATGAGCGGGTCATACAGGTAGGGCGAGGCGGCTGTGTCCACCCACACGGTTTTAAGGGCCTCTTTCACATTTTTTTTCATCAGCGCGTAAAAAAAGATTCCCCCGCCCCAGTGAGCCAGCACGATTTTGTTTTGAGGATAGCGCAGGACAAGGTTGTATATCTGGGCCAGGGTGAGGGGCGTCTTGCCCGGATAGTTGTGGCCCACAGGCTCGTTTGTGTGGATGAGCACGGGCTTGTCAAAGGCGCGGGCAACCTCCATCACAGGGTCGAGCTTTGCAAGCGCCCGCTGGTCAATGCCGCTGCGGTAGAGGGCAAGCTCGCCGATGCCTGCCATACCTGCTTCCAGGCAGCGCAGGGCCTCCTTTGGGGCGTCCTTGTGCTCAACATCAAAACAGGCAAAGGGCAAAAGCCTGTCCGGGTGCTTTGCCGCCGCTTCCAGAATATAATCGTTGTGAAGGCGGAAAAGCTCCTGCTTCTGCCACACAAAGCCGAAGATGACGCTCTTGTCCACTCCGGCCTCGTCCATTGCGGCAAGGATTTCATCGCTTCCGGCAAGGCGCGAGTTTTCCGGCCCGTACAGAAGCTTGAAGGCAGGCTCGCCTGCAAAATACTTTTCCCGGTTTTCCCGTATTTTTTTCGGAAACAGATGGGTGTGAAAATCAAGAATCATTTTTGTCCCCTGCCTTGCGCCCCATTGAACAAGGCCCTGCTCCTGGCGCGGGCCTTGAAAAATCCCCCCTGCCTGCCGCCCCCCTGCAACGCACACATTCAAGGTTAACTGCAAATGCACCACAGTGCAATAGCTGTTGCGCCGAGTCAGGGGGCAGCCGCGCCGGGAGCGCGGTTTGGCGGACCGCAGGCCTTTGTTGTGCCCAGGAAGGCCGCCATGCCTTCCAGACCAGACAAAAAGCGCGGCCAGGGCCAAGGGTTTACGCCCAGGGCATTGTGTGCTATGCAACCCATATAGGAACTTGCAAAAACAGCCCCTTGCAGGAGGCGTAATAGTGAAGCGGTTTCTGAAGATTTCCTCCCTTGTTCTTGCAGGACTTTTTTTGTTTTCCGCCCTTGCCCTGGGGCGGAGTACGCCCCGCTCCCTGCCTGATATTCTTGCCCGAATTGACCTAATGGAGCAGGAGACTTACATGCGGTGGTGCCGGGAGGCAGGCGTTATATATCCTCCTGACTGCGTTGTTCTGCAGGTGTTCAAGCGCGAGATGACAACCCGAATCTGGGCCGGGAATTCCGATAAGGACAGCCAGTTGCGGCTTGTGCAGGAAATACCCGTGTGCGCCCTAGGTTTTTGTCCGGGCCCCAAGCGCACCCAGGGGGACAGCCGGACGCCGGAGGGCTTTTTCACGGCCGTGTTTCACGGGTGGAGCAGGTATTCCTATATGTGGATAGACCTTGATGACCTGGATCAACCAGGCCAGCAGAACAAAGGCTCGGCCTTTAGAATGTGCCTTGATTATCCCAATGCCTATGACGGTCATTTGTCCAGGCAGGCGGGCCACAGCAGAACCGGCGGCGATATATGCATCCACGGCAACTGCATTTCGGACGGCTGCATTTCCTACAACAACAGGGATTTTCTGCCGGTTTTCGCCTTTGCCATGCACCATGACGAATCCCGCCACGGGCCTTTGCAGGTACACATATTCCCCTTTGATTTTGGGAAGGAAAGCGAACTTGGCCAGACCCAGGGGCCTTGGTGGCGCAATGTGGGCTGCTCTTTCACAGGAAGGGGCAGGGAGGAAACCGGTGAGGAGCTTGCCCTTTTCCAGGCAAATCTTGAAAGGGGCTGGAAGACCTTTGAAAACACACGCAGGCCCCTAAATTACTTCATTGCCCCAGCTTCATTCAAAAAAGGTGACAAATCGTTTTTTGTGAGACAGATACAGGAAGCCCTTTGCAAAAGGGGCTTTTACAAGGGAGCCTCGGGAGAGACTTTTTCAGGCAGCCTTGATGATGCTGTCCGCGCCTTTCAGCGCCAGATGGGCCTTGCGGTTGATGGAGTGGCGGGTCCGGCCACCCAGAGGGCGCTGGGGCTTGGCCTTGCGCCCGGATATGTTTTTGACGGGGATCCGGCTTTGCCCGCACTTTCCTGCCTTGGGCGGTAAGGATGCTGCGAATGAAAAAACGATAGCAGCAGGTTTTTTTTGCGGCTGCGCTTTTGCCTCTGGATGAAGGCGGCCAGCAGGGCGGCAGGGGCATTGACTGTTTTTCATGCTTCGGATAACGGCTCGATGTGGGCCGTTCACAGCTCTATTCCGCACACATCAAGCACCTTCTGCCGCACTATTTCCAGCACCTTGCCGTAGTCCGGCCGGCCGTCCGGGCCGGGCAGCACCACTTCCACGCGCCCGGCAAGCTCTCTGGGGGCTTCATGGGCAAGGGCTGCTGCAAGCTCGCTGTTGGGGCAGAAGGCAATGCCCGTGCCCTTGAGCTTTGCCGCCTGCAAAAGGCCGGGCAGGTCCCCAAGGGTGTCGCCCACATGGAAGATGAGCCCCTCATGGGGCCGGTGGATTGCAGCAAGGTGCTCAAGTACAATGGCCTTGTCGGCCTCTGCCACCACGGTGCGCACAAGCCGCCTTTTCTGGCGCTTATCCAGAAGCTCAAGCAGCACTGGCGAGGCGGCCACATACAGCCTGCCGCCAAAGCGGATTTCATTGAAAAGGCCAATCAGCCCTGCAAAGCCTGTGGTGGAAAGAACCGCCCGGACCCGAACGGAGGCCGAGTTCAGCAGGGTTTCAATGGTATCGGCAGCTCCCGGAAAAAGGGGCATTGCCCAGGCATAGTCCTCCACCCTTTTGCGGGGGACCTTTTTGGCGAGCTTTTCCATTTGGGGCAGCACCTTTGCAAAGGAGCACCTCCCGGTGGTGTAGGCCTCCATGAGGGCCTCCATTTCACCGGCAAGGCCGTCAGGCTCCACCAGTTTGGCGAAGGTGTTGTCCGGAGTCAGGGTGCCGTTGACATCCGTTGAAAATACAAGCCTTGCTTTTTTGCTCATGGCATTCCCCCCTGGAAAATGCTCTTATCAGAAAGCGGCTCCGGCCTCAACAGGGACAGAAAAACATGCCATCAGTCATCAGGAGCCCTGCAACAAGCCGGAGATGCCCTGTTTGCATAAAGCCGCGGCAGAGCGGTTGCATCCTTTTGCCAAGTCCTGTAAGGTTATTGGTAAGGCTGCCTCCGGGCAAAGGCTCCTGATGGCAAACCCCTTCACCTGAAAAAAGGCAGACAGATGAATAAAAGCGTTTTGCGCCACAGATGGTTCAGGGCAGAATACGAATCCGCTTTCAGAATGGCAGCGATTTTGTGCCTCTTGCTCGCCCTTGCCGTTGCAGGCGGCGCCTGTGCGCCCAAGCAGCAGATAAGCCCGGTTGCCGCCAACCAGGCCCAGACCACCATGCAGCTTGCAGAGGCCCTCATGGCCGAGGCCAAGTACCGCCAGGCCCTCCAGCGGTTAAACGAGGTGAAGGCGTTGGATGACAGGGACCCCAAGCTCTATTACAATTACGGGCTTGTTTACCTTGCCCTGGAGCAGCCGGAGCTTGCGGCGGAGCATTTCAAACAGGCCCTTCGCAAAGACCCCAACTACAGCGCGGCCAAGAACAACCTGGGCCTTGCCTACGGAGCGATGGGCCAGTGGGAAAAGGCCATCCCTATTTTTGAGGAGCTTGCCGCCAACCTGCTTTATGTGAATCCCCAGCAGCCCATGCTCAACCTTGGCTGGATTTACTTCAACAAAAAGGAATACGAGAAATCCGCCGGATACTACCGCAAGGCCATTGAATACCAGTCGGACTACGCCCAGGCCTGGAGGGGTCTTGGCCGCACCTACCTTGCAATGGGCCGCATAAACGAGGCTGCCCAGGCCCTGGAAAAGGCCGTTGAAATTGCCCCGTTTTTTGCCGGGGCCATGCTGGATCTCGGCCAGGCCTATATGGCCCTTGGTCTGCCCGCAAAAGCCCGGCAGGCCTGGCAGCGGGCGGCGGATGTGGAGCCGGAAAGCAGAGAGGCAGCCGAAGCAAAAGCCCTGCTTGAGCGGATTGGCCGGTGAGCCCGGTCCGGTTGGAGGCAAAAGTCTGGGCCAGACCCTTGCTTGCCCAGGCAATTGCCGGAAAATCCTTTTTTGAAAAGCGTTGTTGAGTCCGGCCCGGTAAAAAGGATTCTGACTGTTGCATTTTCCAGGTGGTCAGCATCCTGCCCGCGAAGCTCCCCTGCTTTAAAAGCAGCGCCATATAACAGCAATAACCGCAACAGGCTTTAAAATCCAGGCTGAAAACAAGGAAGAATTGTCATGGAAACAGCCTATCATCCGCGTGAAGTGGTGGATTTTCACATTGTGGGCAGGCAGGACCGCAACAAGATAAAGGCCCAGTTGCGCCAGGCCGCCCGCCTCAAGCGCACGGTTCTCATTGTGCCTCTGCTGGCAACAGAGTTCACCGACCCGGCCAACCGGCCTGTCATGGAAAACATTCTGGACCAGCTCGGCCAGGTGAGTTATCTCAACAAAATAATTTTTGGTTTGGACGGGGCTGGCGAGGACGAGGCCTTTGAACTCAACCTGCTGATCCGCAAGGCCAAAATCAAAAACGCCATCATACAGTGGAACAGCGGGCCTGTTTTTTCGGACTTCTACTCCCAGCTCAACGATGCGGGTTTCGGCCTCACCGAGGACGGCAAGGGCAAGAACATGTTTCTTTCCTTTGGCCTGGCCCTTGCCCTGGAAGCCCAGTGCGTGGGCATTGTGGATGCCGACATCCGGGGCTTTGACCGCATACAGCTTGACCGGCTTTTGTACCCTGTGGTGGTGTGCAATTACGATTTCTGCAAGTCCTACTACATAAGGGCCTCCAACCGCCGCCTTTACGGCCGGGTCAAGCGCCTTCTGCTTGTGCCCCTTCTTTTGTCCCTGAAGCGCAAGTTTCTTGAAAGCGGCGAAAAAAAGATGCTGGGGCTCATAGACTTTATCCTACAGTTCCGCTACCCCCTTTCAGGGGAGGTGGCCTTTGAGCACGACCTTTTGCGCAAGATGCGCTTTGCCACCAACTGGGGGGTGGAGGTATTCACCCTGATAGAGGTGTACCGCAAGGCATCCTCTGCGGCCCAGGTGGAGTTCACCCAGGAAACCTTTGACCACAAGCACCAGGACATTTCCGAGGATGATGACACCAAGGGCTTGAACCGCATGGCCGTGGATATTGTCACCACATTTCTGAACACCCTGGTGCGGGAGGAGGGCCTGGAAATGACCGAGCATTTTTTCCGGGATCTCTCTGTGACCTACCGCGATGTGGCCGAGCAGATGATTAAGATCTACGCGGAGCAGGCCGCCTTCAACGGGCTTCTCTACGACAGGGATGACGAGGAGCGCCTCACAAGGAAAACCTTCCGCAATGCCATACTCCGGGCCGGAGAGCTCATGACGGCCCAGTCCCGCGTTACGGAGAATTTTCTGCGCTTAATCCACAGCCATCCTGAATTTGCGCCCTTTGTGGAGGCCGGGCTTGCAGACGCCTTCCTTTCGGTTGAGGCAAAGCTCAACCACAACATATTTGAAATCCCCCAGACCGTTTCCTGGGAGAGGGTGGAAAACAAGCTGCCCTCCATTCTTGCCATACTGAAAACCGCCATACACGAGGAGATGCGGCGATTTGCCTGAAAGGCCCAAAAAACCGGCCCTTGTGATTTTTACCGACCTGGACGCCACCCTGCTGGATGAGGATACCTATAGCCACAAGAAGGCTGCCCCGGCCCTGGCCGCATGCAGGAAGGCCGGTGTGCCGGTGGTTCTTGTTTCATCCAAGACCTTTGCGGAAATGGAGCCTTTGCACGCCGGGCTTTCATTTGACTCCCCCCTTGTGGCGGAAAACGGCGGAGGCATCTTTTTCCCGGCAAAGCTGCCCCATGCGCCGGAAAACTGCGTGAGGCACAATCCCTCCTGGCTGCGCCTGGATCTGGGCACAGGCCACCAGAGGCTTGTCAAAGCCCTTTGTGAAATTCAGGAGGAAAGCAATATCATTCTGGAAGGCTTTTCCTGCATGGATGAACAAAGGATAAGTTTTCTCACGGGCCTTTCCCTTTCCCAGGCCCGTCTGGCAAAGCTGCGCCTTTTTGATGAGCCTTTTCTTGCTCCGGGCATTTCTCCCAACGGCCTGGCAAGGCTGAAAAGGGCGGCAGCAGCAAAAGGGCTTATGGTGACGGGCGGGGGCCGTTTTCTCCACCTGCACGGCGGCAGCGACAAGGGCAGGGCGGTGGCTGTTCTAAAAGAATGGTATCGAAAGCAGAACCCAAAGGCGCTCTTTGCCGCGGCAGGAGACAGCGAAAACGACATCCCCATGCTAAAGCAGGCGGATTTCCCGATTTTTGCAGGCCGCATGGACAAGCTGCCAAAGTACCCCGCTAACCTTGCGGCAAGCGAAATTCCAGGGCCGGAAGGCTGGAACCGGGAGGTGCTGTCCCTTTTGGAAAAATGCGGTTTTGGCGGCTGAATCCAAATGCTTGCGTTAGAAGAGCCTTTTAGTATAAAAAGGACACATGGGCTTTTGTTTGTTTTGAATTGCATCAGGCGGCTGCCATGTACCGGATTTTGCAGACATCCTGGGGCTTTCTGCTCACCTTCGGGGGCCGCATAGACCCTGTTGAGATGAAGCAATGGCTTGCTGATTCCCAAACAGCCCTGGAAAAAGCAGGCAAAACCTTTGGCGTTATTGTTGACATGCGGACCCTGGAGCTTCTTGGAAGGCAGGCCCGCCAGATAATGGTGGATGCCCAGCGTTACTACAGGGAGCATGGCATGAACCGCTCCGCCGTAATTGTGAACAGCTCGCTGACCAACATGCAGTTTCAGCGCATTGCCAGCCATTCCAGCATAAGGGAAACAGAGCGCTATTTTGATGAATGGGACCAGCCCGACTGGTGGCAACTTGCCGAAGACTGGGTTATAAGGGGAATCGAGCCTGCCAAAAGCGTTGGCCTTTTTCCGCCGGGGCATGCTGTTTCAGGAGACAAGACTTTTGAGGACCCTTGACTTTGAAGGGGGATTTCTCTTTTTATTTTTTTTTGACAGCCGGCCCGGCTGTTTTTTTTCTGCCCTGTTTTAAATTAGGCCCCTGGGCCAAACAAAATGAAAGGCCTTGTTTTTAATGCAGATAACCCACGATTACGAAAAATGCAACCGCTGCATGCTTTGTGTAAAAGACTGTGTTTCAGGCGTTATGCGCCAGCAGGACGGCCTGCCAAAAGCCCTTTATCCCGCCCTGTGCAACCTTTGCAGCCATTGTGTTGCCGTGTGCCCCAGGGAAGCAATTTTTCACAGCGGCCTGGACATGGGCAGCCTTGCAAAGGTGGAAAAGGAAAGGCTTGACCCGGAAGTTTATGACCACATTGTGCGCACACGGCGCAGCATAAGGCATTTTTCAAACAAGCCTGTGGGCAGGGGGGTGCTTGAAAAAATGCTGGAGCTTGCCAGGTATTCGCCAACAGCATCCAATGACCAGAATGTGCATTTTGTGGTGGTGCGCGACCGCGAGCGCATCCGCGAGGCGGCCAGGCGCATCTGGAAGGCGGGCGAAACCGCCTACGGCGCGGTCAACGCCACGCCCGGCAAGCAGGCCTTTGCCGCTCTCCGCAGCCTGTTGCCCGTCATGCGCCTTGCCAAGTATGCAGATGCAATGGATTTCTACATGGAGGAATCCGCCAAGGGCCGCGATTTTATTCTTCACGATGCCCCGGCGCTCATACTCATCGCTGTGCCCAACCGGGCATCCTTTGGCTGCGACAACTGCAACATTGCAGCGACCAACATCACAAACTTTGCCCACACCCTGGGCCTGGGGACCTGCTACCTGGGCTTTCTCACCCTGGCCCTGCGCTTTTCCAAGGGCCTGCGCGAGCTTTTGCAGGTTCCCGAAAAAAAGCGGGTTTACGCAAGCCTTGCCCTGGGCTGGCCCCAGTACCGCCATGCACGGGCAACAGCCCGCAAGCCCCCGCGCATAACCTGGGTGGATTGAGGCCGCCGCAACTGCCGGATGTGCAAAGAAAAACGCTTTAATCAGCAGGCGTTTTACGCCTGTTCCCGCCAGGAGCAGGGCCTGTTTTTTTTACGCCTTTGCAAGCGCCGGTTTATGCATTATATTATTTAAAAAGGTAAATCATAAGGCGCAAAACAGGCGTAAACGGAAGATGGAGAAAAGGCGGTTGAGCAATTCCATCATTGCAAACCTTATTGCGGCGGCCCTGCTTCTTGTCGCATTTGGGGCGGGCGGCAAGGCCGATGCAGCGGATTTCCGCGAACCCTGGGGCCAGCAGATCAACAGGCAGGCCGCCATGGAGCCGGAAGGCAGGGACAGCGTTTTTTCCGGCGCGGTTGCCTGGTATCAGCGATTTGTTTCGCCGGCAGCAGGCCAGGGCCGCTGCCCCATGTATCCAAGCTGCTCGGCTTACAGCCGCAAAAGTTTTGCGGAAAAAGGTTTTTTTTGGGGCTTTGTGATGACATGTGACCGGCTCATGCGCTGCGGCCGCGATGAAACGCGCCTTGCCCCAAAAATATGGGTGGAGGGCCGACAGCTCACACACGACCCCCTTGAGGCCAACGAATTTTCCGGGTCATTTCCCTTTCCCTGACCGGCCGCACTTTCCGGGCGCACTTTCCGGGCCCAACCCGGTGACGGTGTAAAAATCCTTATCAGGCTGTAAAAAATCTCAAACAAGAGGGGCCTATGTCTTTTGGCGGTCAAGGCTCCAAAAAGGCCGGGCCTGGAGCTTTACAGGTTTTTTACCTGTTGGCCTGAATCTTGCTTGATGCAATATCAAACAGGGACATCAAAAAAGAGCAGGTTGTATCAGCAAAGCACAAAGGAGGTTCGTCATGATCAAAAAGCAGTATTTGAAATCCAAGCCCCTGTGCAAAGTCACCTTTGAGGTGCCTGCCCAGGCCGCGGCCGAGGCGCAGTCAATTTGTGTGGTGGGCGATTTCAACGGGTGGGACACAACAGCCTTGCCCATGAAAAGGAAAAAGGACGGCTCTTTTTTTGCCACGGTTTCCCTGGAAACGGGCCGCGACTACCAGTTCCGCTATTTATTTGACGGGGAGAACTGGCAGAACGACAGCGAGGCGGACCGCTATATGCCCTCTCCCTACGGGAACTGCGAAAACTGCGTGGTGGAAGTGTGACCCCCCTTTGCAGCCCGGAAAAAACCGGTGTTTTGCAAAAAGTGGAGCCAAGGCAAAGCCTCTGCCGCCCTTTACACAGCCTGCCTTTGGGCAGGGCCGGAGGGCTGTTCCCTGCCGGGCCTTGCCCCATTGGTTGCAGCTTGTTGTCACACGCGGTTGAACCAGATGAGAAGGCCAAGCAGAACAAAGGCCCCGGCTGCGACTTTGCGGATAACGGTTTCCGGCACGAATTGGGAGATGACGGCGGCAAAGGCAACGCCGATGGCGCTTATGACCACAAGGGCAAGGGATGCCCCCAGAAAGACTGTCCAGGGTTTCTGGGTTTTGGCGGCAAGCAGTATTGCCGCAAGCTGGGTCTTGTCGCCCAGCTCGGCTAAAAAAATCAGTCCAAAGGTGCTGGCCAGCAGCTTCCATTCCATATTTTTCCTCTTTATTTCCAATTCTTGAAAGCCGTTAAAACAGCGGCAGGCAAATCACGGGGATTTGTCCAGATAGACCCTGGGAATGCGCGGCGTTATGGCGCAGGTTATTTCGTAGGGAATCGTGCCAATCTTTTGGGCAAGCTCTGCTGCCGGAATCTGCCCCTGGGTTGTCTGACCGAAGACAAGTGCCTCATCCCCCACCTCCACCGGCCCGCTGCCTGCATCCACAATGGTTGTGTCCATTGTTACGACACCAGCCACAGGGTAGCGCCTGCCCCGGATGAGCACCTCGCCCTTGCCGGTGAGGCTCCGGTGAAGGCCGTCCCCGTAGCCTATGGGCAGCACGGCCAGGGTTGTTTCCCGGCTGGCCTTGAAGCGGCAGCCGTAGCTCACCGTGAAACCGGCGGGCACCCTGCGCACCTGCACAACCGGGGCCACAAGGCTCATCACGGGCTGGGGGACAATTGCCTTTCCCGTAAACTCACTTGGATAATGTCCGTAGAGGATGACGCCGGGCCGCACTGCATCGAATCGGGCATCGGGAATGTCCAGCACGGCGGCTGAATTTGCCATGTGAAGCATGGCAGGCCTTTTTTTTGCGCCGGAAAAGGATTGTGCAATGGCCCTGAAGCGGTCAAGCTGCTCTTTGGCAAAGGTCTTGTCCGCCTCGTCCGCTGTGGCGAAATGCGAGTAAAGCCCGGCAAAGAAAAGGCAGGGCGTTTCCATGAGGCGGTTGAAAAACGCAGGGGCTTCATGGGACAGCAGGCCCGTCCTGCCCATGCCCGTTTCCGCCTTCACATGAACAAAAACCCTTTTGCCGCCGGATGCAGCCTCCATCCACTTCAAATCCTGCTCGCAGCAGGCGGTAAGGTGTATCCCGGCCTTGATTGCCTCTGCCAGCCTGTCGGGGAAAACCCGGCCAAAAACAAGGAAATCGGCCTTTATGTTGCTTTCAACAAGCTCAAGGGCCTCCTCGATGCGGGCCAAGGCAAAAAAGTTTTGCCCCAGGCCTGCCAGGTGCCGGGTCACGGGCACAGCCCCGTGACCGTAGGCATTGGACTTCACCACGCAAATCAGCCGGGCCGGGGCCGCCCTTTGGCTGACGGCATTCACATTACAGGCCAGCCTGTCCAGATGAATGAGGGCCTTGGCTCGCATGGGGCTCACCTTCCCTTTCCGCGAAGTCTTTTGCCGGTCAGCTCCTTAAAATCGGTTTCCGCAAGTATGTGGGGCACAAAGCGCCCGTCCAGGGAATGAACAGGCACGGCAGCATAATGCTCTTCAATCTCCTTGAAAATTTCCTCAAGGGCAAAGCCCGCAAGCTCTGAAATCTCCCCCTCCTTTTTGCCGGAGCTTTTTGCGGCCCAGCGCAGAAAAAGCTCCTTGATCCGGTTGGAGATGCTCCGCTTTGTGCCCCTGCCTGAAAAAAGCCTGCTGAAAAAGAGGGCGAGCTCCTGCCGGGAAAGGCCCTTTGGCGCAGACTCAAGGTTCATCAGGTGCCGGGCGAATGCTGTGAGCGGCACATTGAAGGCATTTGCCCCCTCAAGGGCAAACCAGCGGGAGTCCAGGTTCAACAGCCCCAGAAAGGAGTCTATGGCAATTATATTGTTAAGGATGCTCCGGGTCCGGCCTATGTCGTCCAGACATGCAAAATCCCTGTAGGCTGCGCCCGGTGTGGCGCTTTGTGCAAAAAGGGGCCGGGGCAGAAAAAGCCCGCCCAGAACGGCAAATTCCTTTTCCGGCCAGAAGGTGAGTGCCAGGCCTTGCCTGGCAAACCAGCTCCCGGCCTGCCATCTGCGGGCCTCAAAGGCAAGGGAAAGGGCCAGGCCGTGGCCAAAGGCAAATATCCGGGCCAGGGTGTAATGCCTTAAAATTTCCGCTGCTTTTGTTGTCTTGTTTTCCGCCAGGTCCTCCAGGCCCAAAGAGAGGTAGCCCCCGGCCTTTTTGACCACCAGGGTCAGATCATTGCGGCCCTCTATGGCAAGGGAATCCGCCACAATGAGATTGTTGCACAATATGGCAAACTCGCTCTGAAGGCCCATGAGCTTGCGGGAATCCTTCACCAGGGAAAGGGCCTTGCTAAAAAGGCCCAAATCCGGGCCGTGGGTGGAGAAATAAGGTACAAGTCCGGGTTGATCCGGGCTTTCCCTTTTCAAGGCCGCTTTTTTGGGGGCCTTGAAAAAGTCTTCCTTTTTTATTCTTGCATAAACAGAGATGGCCTCGTCAAAGGGGGCAAAGCCCTGCTCTGCAAGGCGCACGGTTTTTAGCCGAAAGGCCTCCTCCTCCACCTGGGCGGGAATGACCCCGGCTGCCTGAAAAAGAAAGGCCCGGTAGGCTTCAAAGTCCTGATCCGCCACGCGGGAGAGTATTTCGCGCACAAGGGCCGTGCGCTCATCGTGCTGGCCTTCGGTTTCGCCGGGCCGGGGCAGCACGCTCACAAAAAAGGCGCTGTCTATGGTGAAGTAATCCCCAGGCAGGTTGGAGATGTCCTCGTCCTCCTCGGGCAGGGCTATGGATACGCTTTTAAATAGCCACAGGGCAAAAACCCCTGTCTGGTCCTCCCGTATAAGGCGGGCAAGCCTTCTTGGCTCGGCCTTGGCAAGGATGCCCATCCACTTGTCCAATGCGGCAATGCTTACGCGGTCACGGTGCCAGCAGGCCATGTCCAGAATGGAAATCACCTGCTCGTCAGATGCCAGGCGCAGAATGTCCAGGCTGTCTTCGGGGCCTATTTCATGCACAAGCACGAAAAAGTCCTGAAAGTTTGTGGAGCGCACAATCTCCCCTGCGCGGGGATGACTCAAAACAGCATCCAGGATCTTTTCAGAGGAGCCCATTGCCAGGGCGTTTTCCCTGGCTGCGGCAAGCTCGCTGTCCTGATTCCCGGCTCCAGCGGCATTTTTTAACAGGTTGGAATTCATTTTTCTTCCGGCAATTCTTTCGACAGTTTTGGCCTGTTGTTATTCCAGGGGGCGAACTTGAACAGAAGAAGCATTCCCGGAATGGCAACCAGCGTGCAGAAAACAAAAAAAGGTGCCCAGCCAAAGCTTTTTGCAAGAAAGCCTGTTGAAGACGAGGCAAAGACCCTGGGCACACCCATGAGGCTTGTGAGAAGCGCATACTGTGTGGCTGTGAACCGTTTGTCCGTTATGCTTGCCATAAAAGCTATGTAGGCGGTGGTGCCCATGCCGCTGCTCACATTTTCAAAGGCAATAACAGCAGCCAGGGCAAGCACATGGGCGCTCAACCAGGTGGATGAGGTCTGGACATCTATGAGTCCCGGCGCCCAGACTGCCAGCAGGGCAAAGCCTGCTGTGGAAACAGCCTGCAAAAAGCCGAAAACCCACAGGGAGCGGTTTATGCCAAGGCGAAGCATGGCCACTCCGCCCAGCATGGCCCCGCCGATGACGGCCCACACGCCGAAAAGCTTTACCACAAGGCCTATTTCGGTCTTGGTGTAGCCCACATCCAGGTAAAAGGGCGTGCTTATGGCCGAGGCCATCGAGTCGCCTATCTTGTAGAGCAGTATGAAGGCCAGGATGGTGAGGGCATGGTTGCGCCCCAAAAACTCCACAAGGGGGTCAACAACCGATTCCCTCAATGTGCGCGGCTTCTGCTTGTAAACCGGCGGCTCCCGCGTGAAAAGCGTTGTGAGCACGCCGGGCAGCATACAGGCGGCCATCACCCCGTAAACCGCGCCAAAGCTCATGTGGTCTGCCAGCACAAGGCCCCCGCCGCCAGCCAGGAGCATTCCCACCCTGTAGCCGAAAATGTAAAGGGATGAGCCAAGCCCAAGCTCCCTGTCTGAAAGATCCTCCCGGCGATAGGCATCCACAACAATGTCCTGGGATGCGGAAAAGAATGTCACGCCCAAGGCGCACAGGGCAAGCAGGGTGAGGTTTTTGCCGGGGTCCGAAAGGCCGAGCGCAACAATGCTTACCATAAGACCAAGCTGGGCAACCAGAAGCCAGCCCCGCCTGCGGCCCAGAAAAGGCAGGGTGAAGCGGTCAAGAAAGGGGGCCCACAGGAACTTCATTGTGTAGGGAACCCCAAGAAGGGCGGCCAGGCCGATGACCGTGAGATCAACCCCCTCATCCTTCATCCATGCCTGGAGAAGGCCTATGGTCAGAAGAAGGGGCAGCCCGCATGAAAAGCCCATAACAAGGGCTGTGAACATGCGGGGGGAGAAAATCGCCCTTGCCAGGGAATCCTTCTTGGGCTTTTCTGTTTCTTCCACAATCACCTTTTCCGGCCTGGTTAAAGGCGGCCCGGCCCTTGTTTACAGAACGCTTTTCACCTCGTCAGGAACTCCACTTTCATACTGGACAAAGTTCTCCTTGAAATCCGCCACCAGTTTCTTTGCCCTGGCCTCGTATGCGGCCCTGTCTTTTGCGGCGTTGATGGGGTTAAGAATTTCATCAGGGACATCCGGGCAGCTTGTGGGAATTTCAAGGCCGAAAAAAGGCTCCCTCTGGTATTGCACGCTGTTCAAGGCCCCGGAGAGCACGGCCCGCACCATTGCGCGGGAATATTTTATGGAGATGCGCTCCGTCTTGCCCGCAGGCTCGCCCATCCAGCCCGTGTTGAGAAGCCAGCAGGCGGTTTTGTGCTCCTTTATCCTTTTGCGCAGCAGGCTGGCGTAGCTTTGCGGAGGCAGGGCCATGAATGGTGCGCCAAAGCAGGTTGAAAATGTTGCCGAAGGCTCGGTGACACCCGCCTCCGTGCCCGCAACCTTGGCCGTGTAGCCGGTGAGGAAGTGATACTCCGCCTGCTCCGGGGTGAGCCGGGAAATGGGCGGCATGACGCCGAAGGCATCGCAGGTCAGCATGATTATGTTTCTGGGGTGCCCGCACATGCCCGAGCGCAGGGCCGAAGGGATATGGCTGATGGGATATGCGGCCCGCGTGTTTTCCGTGAGGCTGTCGTCATTTAAATCCACCCGCCGGGTGACGGGGTTTACCCCCACATTTTCAAGGATTGTTCCAAACTTGCGGGTGCATTCAAAAATTTCCGGCTCTGCCTGGGGCGAAAGCCTTATGACCTTGGCGTAGCAGCCGCCCTCGAAGTTGAAAAGGCCTTTGTCGCTCCATCCGTGCTCGTCATCGCCCACAAGCTTTCTTTCAGGGTCTGCGGAAAGGGAGGTCTTGCCTGTGCCTGAAAGCCCGAAGAAAACGGCAGGGTCGTCATCCCTGCCCACATTGGCCGAGCAGTGCATGGGCAGGACCGACTCCTGGGGCAGCAGGTAGTTCATGATGGTGAAGACCGACTTTTTTATTTCCCCGCCGTAGCTTGTGCCGCCGATTAAAATGAGCTTTCTGCCTATGTTGACGATGATGAAGGCCTCCGAGCGGGTGCCGTCGAATTCGGGCATGGCCTGGAAGTGGGGCACATTCAATATGGTGAAGCTGGGGGTGTGGTTTTCCAGCTCGCTTTCATCCTTTACCTGCACGAACATGTTGCGTGAAAAAAGGCTGTGCCAGGCTGTTTCGGTTATCACCCTTATGGGCACGCGAAAGCGCGGGTCAGCCCCGGCAAAGCAGTCCTGCACAAAGATGTCCTTGCCCTGCACATAGGCCAGCATACGGTGATAGAGCAGGTTGAACTTCTCCGGGCTTATCTCGCGGTTAACCTTGCCCCACCAGAGTTTGGACTCGCTTTCAGGCTCGCGCACAAAGAACTTGTCGTGGGGCAGCCTGCCCCGGTGGTGCCCGGTGCGGACAACCAGCGGGCCAAGGTGAACCACAACGCCCTCCCTGCGGCGGATGCTTTCCTCGTAAAGCACGGGTGTGGGCTGGGTCCAGTAAACGCGGCCCAGATTGGTCATTCCCATCCTGGCCAGTTCCTGCTCGCGTCTTTTCTCGATGGTCACTTAAAAGCTCCTTTGGCTGTTGGTCGCACAGTACAGGCCCTTGCCGCCGCCCCCGGTCTGTTCAGGCAACGCCTTGTCAGTAATGGATGAGAATATCACAAAGGGGCCTTTTAGGCACATGGTGAATGTCCCTTTCATCCCGCCAGTAGCGGATGTCCCCTGAAGGGCCGAGCTGCTCGAGCACCACCTTTTCCTTTGGCTTGCCAAGGGCTATGGCAAGGACTATGTGCATATTCTCCTCAAGGGCCAGCAGCCGGGAAAGCCCCTGCACATTGATTGCGCCTATCATGGCCCCTGCAAGGCCCTTTGCCCTTGCCCCAAGCAGTATGGTCTGGGCCGCGATGCCGTGGTCGCAGCCCGGATGGGATGCGATGTTGGTGTCGCACAGGATGATGATGTATGCGGCGGGCCGCTCGCCCTGCTTTGGCCCGGCCCAGTTGGTGAGATAGGCGGCCCAGCCCAGGTGGGGGAAGATTCTCTCGCATTTTTCCGGCTCGCAGCACAGCACAAACTTCAGGAGCTGAAGGTTCCCGGCTGAAGGGCAGAGCCGGGCAAGCTCCACAAGCTGCTCAAGGGTTTCTGGTGCAATTGAATAATCCTGCTCAAAGCGGCGGCAGGTGCGGCTGGCAATCACAAGACCGGCAAGCCTGTCAAAATCCATTGTCCGGAATCCTTGACTTGTGTGAATGTCCAAAAGAATTGGCGTATTGCGGAGTATGCATTAAAACCATAGGAGGGATGCAGGTTGCAAAAAGTCCCCGCCCCAGGCTGCGGGGGATTTTCCGGAATTGCCGCAAAAGGTTTTTCCGGCAACGGTCTTTTGATACAGCGTGTTCTTTATGCCACAGCTTGAGGCTTATTGCAATGCAGCAAGAGGCAAGGCAGGGAACGGGTTTAAGGCCTCCTTCGGGCGTATTGATGGGTGTGACAGGCTCCATTGACAACAGGGGCCTGATAATTTAAGTTAATTCTGTTTGCCGGGGCTTTTGCTTAAAAGCCCTGCCCGGCCCTAATGGCGCCCCCGAAAAAAAGCCGGCCCTGCTGGCACTGGAAAAGCGATGATTCTTACAACCTGCGAGGAAACTTACGAAAAGGGCCAAATCATCTTCGAGGAAGGCAGCTCCGGAGACTGGATTTACTTTGTGGAGTCCGGCGCTGTTGAGCTTTCCAAGACCGTGGATGGCAAGCCGGTTGTGATTTCCGTGCTGCGCGAGGGAGAGCTTTTCGGCGAGCTGGCCTTTATCGGCGGGTTCAAGCGCACAGCCACGGCAAAAGCTCTGGACAACACAGTGCTTGGCATTCTGGACCGCTCGGTGCTTGACGAGGAATACAACCGTATGTCCGAGGGGTTCCGGCTTCTGGTTCGCAGCCTTGCCATCCGCCTTAAAAAAACCACGGACGCCTGCGTGGGCCAGACCTCCTGCCGCAGGGATGTACGCAAGGAGATGGCCCTTTCCCTTTCCTTCAAGAGCCGCGAGGCCCTTGTAAGGGCGCAGACCCTCAACTTGAGCAAGTCGGGCCTTTTCATAAAGACCCCCATGCCGCTTCCTGTGGACACATATTTCGAGCTTAACATAAACCTGCCCGACCAGGCCCAGAGCGTTACGGCAAGGGCTGTGGTGCGATGGACCCGTGCGGAGACGACCGATCCGGTGGCACGGCCCGTGGGCATGGGGGTTGAGTTTACGCAGATGAGCGAAGAGGACAAAAAGAGGCTCAACACGGTTCTGTCCGACAGCAAGGTGCTTTGATGAGCAACCGGGGCGTTTCAGGCGGAGGCAAGGCAGGAGCGGCGCTGGGTTTTGTTCTTGCCCTTGCGCTTTTTCTGGCCCCTGCTGCATGGGGCACAGGGACCGACATCTACCGCTTTGTGGATGAGAAAGGCGTATCCCATTTCACCAACACCCCGCCGGATGACCGGTACAGTATTTTTCTGCGCTCTGGCGCCCCCAGGTCCCAGGAGGCTCCGGCCTCCAACCAGTTCGACCCCCTGATTTACGAGGCTGTCCAGGAAACAGGGCTTGATTTTGCCCTCATCAAGGCTGTCATCAAGGTGGAGTCGGATTTCAACATCTATGCAGTATCGCCCGCCGGAGCCCTTGGGCTCATGCAGATAATGCCTGCAAACCTTGTTGATCTTGGCATTCTGGAGCCCTTTGACCCAAGGCAGAACATCCTTGGCGGCTCCCGCTACCTGGCAAGGCTCCTC
>Ga0351959_1081_pt1 | contig 25778 bp, 20 predicted proteins | sample TotcelT113001M13_FD_206836 | JGI IMG/M metagenome (GOLD analysis project Ga0351959, IMG submission 206836) | Enriched cells from coal bed in the Powder River Basin, Montana, United States - Total cells T11 rep3 HSBNCT.T11.300.1.M13 ...
CTTAGGAATTAATGTTTCAGATGGGTTGGACGTATTATCTGTAGCCGCAGGTGGGGGCAAATCGGGTCAAATTTTTGAGGGAGACCGCCGTTTTGATATATTGGTCAGGCTTCCAGAAACCCAACGAGAGGATATTAAAGCCCTAGGGAATTTACCAATTCCGCTTCCTATAAAAGAAAATACAGAGAGTAAGACAAAAGCTCACTTTCCATATGTTCCTTTAATCTTCTTCTCAACCATCGTTTGCATTTCAGTTGATTGAGTAAGTGAAGTGCTTGGAATTCGCATGGCATGCATTGCTATGTCTCTTTCATCAAGTGTGGGAACAAATTCTTGACCTAATCGATAAAATACGATAAGAGACAAAGCAAAAATAATTACTCCCATGGTTATAGCAAACCCAGGAAACTTTAAAGACTTATCTAAAATAGGGCTGTAAATTCTTTTTGAGTATTCAACAATTTTATTTTCTTTCTCTTTTAAATGGCCTTTAACAAAAACAGCGATCATCGCAGGAACAAAGGTCAATGAGAGTATGAAAGCCGATATAAGCGCAAATATGACTGTCATTGCCATTGGATGAAACATTTTTCCCTCAACTCCAGTAAGAGTTAAAATGGGGATATAGACGGTGATAATGATAGCTTGCCCGAAAACAGTAGGTTGAATCATTTCCTTACTTGCTTCCAAAATTTCATGCAGACGTTCATTAAGTTCTAATGTTCTACCAATCTCATGTTGTTTTTGTGTCAGTCTTCTTAAGCAATTTTCCGTGATAATTACAGCTCCGTCTACGATAAGTCCAAAGTCAATAGCTCCTAAACTCATGAGATTTCCGCTTATTTTTGATTGAACCATGCCTGTAGCTGTCATAAGCATAGAAAGAGGAATTATCATGGCAGTAATTAATGCCGCTCTAAATTGACCTAAGAATAAAAATAATACGGCTATAACAAGTACAGCCCCTTCTCCTAGATTGCTCATTACCGTTTTTATCGTTGCATTTACAAGTTTAGTACGATTTAAAACAGGTTTTGCTTCGATATCAGCAGGCAGTGTTTTATTTATTTCTTTAAGTTTTTCATCCACTGCTTGAGATACTGTTCGACTATTTGCTCCAATTAGCATTAAAGCCGTACCAACGACAGCTTCATGCCCGTCTTTGCTTGCACTTCCAGTCCGCATCTCTTTCCCAATGCTAACTTCCGCAATATCTCTTACTCTAATCGGGATTCCTTCTCTTGTGGCTAAAACAATTGTTTCGATTTGGATGGGAGCATCTAAACGTTCATCAGATTTAATAAGAAAGCTTTCCCCTTTCTTTTCGATGTATCCTGGTCCAACGCTTGCATTATTTTTCTTTAGGCTAGCAATGATATCATCAAAACTTAATCCTAGAGCAATCATACGCTCCAAATTTGGCTCCACATGGTATTGCCTAACATAACCACCAATAGAATCAACCCCAGCCAATCCTTTTACGCCTTTTAATTGAGGTTTGATAATCCAATCCTGAACAGTCCTCAAATAAGAGAATCTTTCAAGATCCGTTTTTAAGAATTGGCCTTCTGGTGTTAAATAACGACCGTCCTTTTGCCATCCTGGAGAGCCTTCTTTGATTTCTGCACCTTCTCCATTCGGGTGCTTAAAATCTACTGTCCACATATAGACTTCTCCCAGGCCCGTAGAGATCGGCCCCATTCTCAGCTCTGCACCATCTGGAATATTTTCTTTGATTTCATTTAGGCGTTCATTAATTTGCTGCCGAGCGAAGTAGATATTGACATCGTCATCAAAAATGGCTGTCACTTGAGAAAAGGCGTTCCGTGATAGAGATCTCGTCATCTGGAGGCCAGGAATACCTGCTAGTGCTGTTTCGATGACATAAGTCACCTGTTTTTCAATTTGTATGGGAGAAAACCCAGGAAGTATAGTGTTGATTTGAACCTGATTATTAGTAATGTCAGGAACGGCATCTATGGGAAGACGTATAAATGAATAAATACCAAAACCTGTAATTACCAAAGTGAACAGAATGATAGCTAGAGGGTAATGGATAGAAAACCTTAAAATTCTTTCAATCATTAGTGTTCATGCTCCGCTTCTTTTTTGCTTAGATCAGCTTTCAATAAAAATGTTTTTGATGATGCGTATTCCTCTCCTACGGTTAATCCTGAAAGAATTTCAATATTATCGTTATCACTTACCCCAACTTGTGCCTGTCTTTTCTCGAAACCCTCTGGAACTCTTACAAACACATATTCTTTTCCCTCTATCTCTTGAACGGCATCTTTAGGAATGAGAATAGGCGCAAAAACGTTCTCCGTTGCTATATTTACCTTAACAAAGGAACCTGGACGCCAATTTCCATTTGGATTTTTTAATTCCGCAACAGCTTTAGCAGTAATAGTTTCATCTTGAATAATGGGACTCAGATAGATGATCTTAGCCTCTGCGACACTTCCACTTAATGGCAAAGAAATATCCACTATCTGGCCTTCTTTGACTTTCACAAGATCTTTTGGATAAATTCCTATCTCTATCCAAATCGTGCTAAGGTCAGCAATTTCATAAATAGTGGTCGTATTTTCAATAAATTCCCCTCTATTTATATGACGAGCAATCACAATTCCATCTATAGGAGATCGAATGTCATAAAGCCTTAAATCGGGAGCATTTTCATTAGAAAGTTCTTGAATTTCGTCATCCTCAATACCAAAGGCATGAAGTTTTTGTCTGGACAATTGAAGATTAATCTTAGCTTCTGTGTAGGCAGATTTTGCATTTAAATAATCCTGCTCTGCAGAGACTTTCTTTTCATGCAAACGTTGCTCTCTCTCTAAAAGAGAAAGAGCTAGGCTTTCTTTTTCCTTAGCTGCTAAATAATTAGCTTTAATGTCGGCCATTTCACGGCTTTCCAGAATAGCCAAAACTTCTCCTTCTTTTACCTTATCCCCAATGTTTTTTCTCGCCTCTCTTGCGACACCTGATATCTTTGGTAAAATATGAACTAATCTATCTGGATGCAAAATAATCTTTCCCCTAGTAGAAATAGTCACCGACAATTGTCCAGGACTAGCAGCTTTTGTTTGAATTCCTAAATCTCTAATTTGATCTTGTGTGAGAGGAATAATGTTTTCTTCCCGATGGCCATGCTCATCCATGTGCCCGTGAGGGTTTGCTTCTGCGACTTCTGAAATAGACGACTCTTTTTTACTTGCAGATGCTGACCAAAACTGCCAGGCAACAAGACTGCTGATTAAAATAGCTACGCTTATTAATATATAAAAAACTTTCATCTTCATAGCCCCTCTTCCTGTGTATTTAAATATTCTATATCAGCTATACTCTGATGATAATTGAGCAATGCTTGGATGTATCTTTCTCTAACTTCAAAAAGAGTTTTTTGGGAATCCAGCATATCTAAGTATTCAAATTTCCCTTCTTTGTAACCCTCTTGAGCTAGCTCAAAAGATTGGGCTGCTGCTTTAAGCACTGTAGTTCTTATTTTTTCAGCTTCTGCATAAGCCCGGATCAATTCCCTATGAGCGATAGACAGTTTATTTTCTAAAGCCAGTTCTAGTTCGATATATTGGTCGTGAGTTTTTACTGCTTGCGCTCTAGCTTTTTGTATATTTCCTTGATTCTGATTAAATAAAGGAATGGGAATGGATGCCCCTAAAATCATGCCTTTATTGCCCGTGTCCTGAAGGGTTTTATACCCAAGAGTGACAGTCACATCAGGAATGGCTAATGATTTTTCAAGATTTAAATTTTGATGAGCAGCAAGATGCTCCATTTGAGAACGTAATAACTCAGGATTTTCTCTTAGATCAGAAAGGCACTTTTCTATTGGTTCTGGTAAGTTTATCTCATAAAAAGGGAAAACAACCCTCTCAAAATCAGGGCATGAAGCTCCCCATAAAATTGCAAGTCTCTCTTTATTTTTAAAAAAATCTGCTTCAGCTTTCTCAAAATTAATTTGTGCGGTTGAAAGAGCGATTTCTGCTTTATTTTGCTGAATGAGAGAAACTTTACCCGCTTCGACTTTTGCAGTTACGGTCCTGTAGACTTCTGCAGCTATCTTGGTTTGATCTAAAGCAACTTGAAGATTCTCCTGAGAGGCAACCACTAGTGTAAATAATTTTAAAAGCCGATTAAGAACTGCAAGCTGTTTAGCTTCAAATCCTGCTTGAGATGCATAGTACTGGAATTTTGCTGATTGATATCGAAATCCTCTTTTGCCTCCCAGTTCAATAAGTTGACCGACTTCATAGCGTGATTCCGCAGATTCCCATCCTTGCCAGTTTTTATTGCCGAAAACATTTTCAACACTATAGGCAGCTACTGGATTAGGGAGAAGAGAGCTTTGAACTTTAGCACCAGCTTTTTCATTTATCTCGCTACCAGCAATGCGAAGCTTGGGAGAAAGAAATAAAGTTTTTGATACTGCTTCGTCAAAAGAGAGTGTTGTTTCGCAAAAAATCGCGGAAGGAATATATAGGAAATAGATACATACAAAATAATATAATAAATGTTTTACTGTTTTGATCATAATTCTAACTATAACTATCTTTGATTATTTTCATTATTTACTTCCTTGAGGCGGCATTCTTTTAAGAATCGCAACTTTGATTTGCATAATTGAAGGAACTCCTTTTAGCTTTCCACTCTCATCGGAATAAATACGACAGGCTGCATCTCCGCTAATTTCTGAAGTAAGGATGCCTACGTCTTTACCATTTATCAATATCGTTGGAGATGCATACTTCATGACATAATTTGGGGCTTGTTTATCGGATCGATTCCATTCAATCCAATGAGGCTTCAAATTCACTTCAATAAGAGCTTTTTTCAATAATTTTCTAATTAGTGAAACATTTGGGCAGTCGAAATCATAAATGAGTTCAACTTTAAGCATGTTTTCATCACATCCATTATTGGAAGTATGCTTTTGTGACATATTGTTGAACCATTCGTTGAGTATTAAAAAAAGATCCATTCAAGGAAATGCAATGCCTCATAATATCGACAAAGCGATCGCGATTATAAAATGTAGGGATGACAATATTCTCTAATTTATCATAAAGTGCATTTGCATCCGACGCATCCATATTTGCAGTCTCGTCTGTTTGTTTTTCCCCAATTGTCCATCCCGTTATGCCTTCAATGCAGCCTTCAACCCACCAACCATCTCGTATGCTTAGCATAGGTATTCCATTTAAGGCTGCTTTCATCCCACTCGTTCCAGAGGCTTCCATAGGAGTTTGTGGTGTATTTAACCAAATATCAACACCTGAAATCATTTTCTGAGCTATTTCAATATCATAGTTTTCAAGATACACAATCTTAATCAGATGCTTTAACTGTTCTTTGGCCTGAAAAATATATTTGATGACATCTTTCCCTGGTTGATCTTGAGGATGCGCCTTTCCTGCATAGATGATTTGAATTGGACCAGCTTTACTCACTAATTCAGTAAGTCTTTTCAAATCATGAAATAGGAGTCCGCCTCGCTTATAGGTTGCTGATCGTCTTGCAAAACCTATCGTTAAAATGTCAAAGTCCATTCCCTCATTTGTTTCCCGATTTACATATTCAATAAGCCTTTTCTTCTCGATAAAATGTGCCTCCCAAATGTCAGTATTTGGAATGCTAAGAGCAGATCGCAAGCTGAAATTATCTTCTTGCCAACCAGGAATATAACGATCATATAGTTTCTGAAAAGAGGGCGAAACCCATATCGGGGCATAAACGCCATTTGTGATTGAATCAATCGTATATTTAGCAAACATAAGACGGGAAATTTCTCCATGTCTCTTTGCTACTCCATTCACATAATGACTCAGATTCAACGCTAAATAGGTCATATTTAAAACGCCTTCGCAACAAAAAACTTCTTTCATACTAAACATTTCTTTGCGTTGGAGAATTTTTTCAACCATGTCTAATGGGAATTTGTCATGTCCTGCAATAACTGGTGTATGAGTTGTGAAAATGCACTGCTTTCTCACAAGCTCAACTTCTTCATGAGTAAACTGCTTTTTATTCGCTTTTTGAGCTGCTTCATCTAGAAGCTCTAGTGTTAGAAGACTTGCATGTCCTTCATTCATATGAAATCGCCTGATTTGATCATAGCCGAGCGCTCGCAGCATCCTGACACCACCAATTCCCAACACGATCTCTTGGCAAAGTCGATAATATTGATCTCCTCCATAGAGAAAATGGTTTAAGGTTCGATCCCACTCATTGTTCTCGGGTAAATCAGTATCCAATAAATAGACAGGAATGCTATAGCCTTCTTTGCTTTGAATGTTATATTTCCAAGCTCTTACTTGGATTTTTCTGCCTTCGATGTTCACCTCTATACGATTAGGCAGTTCTTGTAAGAAGTCTGGTGCAATCCATTCTGCTGGGAGTTCACTCTGGATCCCTTCAGAATTTATCTTTTGATAGAAATATCCTTTCCGATAAAGGAGTGTGATCGCAGCCAGTGGAAGTTTTAGATCAGCTGCAGAGCGTAGCATATCACCAGCTAATATACCCAAACCCCCACTATAGGTAGGCATTCCTTCCTCAAGGGCAATTTCCATTGAAAAGTAAGCAATGGTTTCATCATTCATTAACTTATGCTCCTACTAGTAAAGATGCGTAGAATGGAGAAAGCAAGAAAATGCAATTTTAATGCTATGTTATCTACAGCTGCTCTGACTTCCATAAATAATTAATTCCCGGGCTTCTCGATTGGTGATCTATTTTCCTGTTGATTCATTCGTTGCATCATCATTTGATGCATTTTTTGCATGCGGGCTCTACATGATTGATTAGCTGCTCTAAGAACTAAGGCTTTCTGTTGAGAATTTAGTTGTTTATAAAGAGTTTTATCTTGGTCATTAAAATTGGAAAGAAGGTCTTCTTCTGTCACTTCCATCATTTTTTGCATTTTCATCATCATATCGGATTGGCCCTGCATAGGCATTGAATTATCCATCGCATGGATCTGTTGATTGATACCGACAAGATTTCCAGCCACCAATAAACTTAGTATATAATTTTTCATCATCTCTCCTTTAAATTTGGTTAAAAAAAGAAGGCGGCAACATGTGGTACGGCCCAAATGTCATCCCTCCTCCTAAAAATCCAGTGATATTTACCAGAAAAAATAAGAGAACAAGATACGTATAATAAAGTTTGCTTATTCCCCAACGCTCGCGAATAAAAGCCACAAAAATGGCAAAAATGGCAGTTGCAAATCCGAACCACATATGCCACCAAACAAAGTCAGCTAATATCCCATCGTAAGTGGCTGTGTAGCTATAAGTCAGACCAAGAAGAGCCGTCGGAACTGCTAAAATAGCAGCTGCAATCAGCATAAAACGAGAGGCATAGTCAAAAATAGGGCTTGCATACCAAGCAAAAAGCAGCTCAGAAATAACTGTCATAGCAATTAAAGCGATAGGAAAATGCAGAAAGATAAAATGAAAACTACCGACCCATTGCATCCAACTATGAGGTCTGCCTTCATATTGTTTGGCCAATGACGTGTCTTCTGTTTTTTGAACGCTTTCGTTGATTGATTTATTTTCGTTCATTTCCTTGTGGGCTTCATGAGAAAAAGCAAATGTAAAACTCAGCAAACATAATAAAATTAAAATAAAAATATTATTCATTATTAATGTCCCTTGTGCTGCATTTGATTCATTTCATTTGTATTGGACATATCATGAGACATGCCTTTCATACTGCCTGCCCCATGTTGCATATGTCCACCCATGCTATCTTCTGGTTTACTATGCATCCAATTAATATTTTTCTGAGCATGGCCTTCTCTCTTATCCTCTTCCTGGCTAAACCAGCTGGTAGTATTCATATTATGAGGAGAATTTTGCATCGTCATTTCTCTTGCCTCTGGCTTATTATGATCCATCGACTGCATTCCATTAGGGTGCTTCGGCGACATAGCGCCATGCTCCATTCCATTCATATTATGTGGCATATCGCTCATATTCACAGCTTCTGCAACTGTTCCTGGTGGATGCTGGTACCAACCTGGGTCGGCGTAGCTAGTTAGATTATCCCTGACTTTGAAAATGGTAAACATGCCACCCATTTCAATGACCCCAAAGGGGCCAGGGCTACCAATGGGCGAGAGATTTGGAGGATATTTCATTTCAAATCCCATATCCATCATTTCGCTTGTTCCATACATTTCAAACATATCGGCCATTCCATTGATATTCATTAGTCCCATAAAATCAGGATAAAATTGTTTAATTCGCTCTTCTATCCCCTGCTTTTTTATCCCTGTTAAATTTGGAAGATCATGTTGCATTTGATTCATTACATGGTGGGATTTATGACAATGCAGGGCCCAATCTCCAGGATTATCCGCAATGAATTCAATATCTCTTGTTTCGCCAGGGGCAACAAGTACTGTCACTTCGCTAGATTGGGCTGCAGGTGGCAGCCTTTTACCCCCTTTTCTTGTGACTAAGAATTCATGACCGTGTATATGAATGGGATGCGTACTCATCATGACATTTCCAAAACGAATGCGTACACGGTCACCCGTTTTGACAACTAGTGATTCAGTAGTGGGATATAGAACGCTATTGAAAGTAAATAAATTAAAGTCGAGCATTTCAAATGGAATGGGTGTTTTAGCTCCCATTGGAACACGCCATTCATGCAAAAATATGGCAAAGTCGCGATCAATGGGTGGATTATCGCCATCTCGCGGGTGGATAATGAAAAAACCTTCCATACCAAGTCCGATTTGTGTCATTTCATCCGCATGGGAGTGATACATGAATGTCCCATTTTGTTTGAGAGTAAATTCATATTTGAATGTCTCGCCTGGTGGAATGGCCTTTTGGTTCAAACCGGCTACTCCATCCATCCCGTTGGGTAAAATAATTCCATGCCAGTGAACGGATGTGGGTTCATTGAGTTTATTGGTGACAAAAATTCTAACTCGATCTCCTTCGACAGCTTCTATCGTGGGACCTGGACTTGATCCATTATAACCCCAGCAATTGATCCAAAAACCTGGAGCAAATTCTCTACGGATTGGTTCAGCGATAAGATGAAAGACTTTGACATCACCATCCATTTTCCAAGGAAGAGATCCTACATTTGGGGTGATAACGGAGGGATATCTCAATATTCCTTTATTTGATTGGTCTTCTTTTTTGACATCTTCTTGGTGATTTTTTCTATCTGGCTCTTTTTGATTTTGCTGCATCATTTGCTTATGATCTTGCATAGGCATATTCTGCATGTGATTTTCTGGCATATTCATCTGGTCATGCATATGGTGATCTTGACCATGTAAAGAGAAGGTGATGAGAATGCTTAAAAGAGTGAGAGTTTTTTTCATTATTCGACTCCTTCACAAGTAAATTCTTGTGGGAGCAATCGAAATAAATAACCTCCTAAAGCATGGTCAAGCTGTACGCGTGAAATCCAATAACTCTTTAGACCTATGAGATAATTGCGATAAGCTTCAGTTTCCCGTCGTTTATTCACTAAAAGTCGGTCAACACCAAGACCCATAACATTGTACAGTTCTTCAGAGGAGTTAACGATTTTATTTTGTAAAGGGATAATTCCTGCTCGATATTTACTGATAATTCGTAAATCCTTCATCAATAGTTTATGAGCCTCCCTTACCTCAGAAAGCACTCGAATCTCTAAAGCAGCTAGGCGATCTTGAGCTTGTCTAAGTTGTGCAAAAATTCGCATACGTGCTGCTTGACCGTAATTAAAGATGGGGATTTCTCCAGCAAATCCAGGTCCAATCAGATTTGAACCATCAGGATCGCGCTCGCCAGCTAAGCCTAATTGTAAATTAGTATAAGTCCACCAATCTTTAAGGCCCAGCATGCGACTAAAACGAATGATTTCAAAACGAGCAACTTGCAGATCTATTCTTTCCTGAAGAGCCATGGATTCTAACTGACAGAGATCAAATCCTTGGTAATCGGTCTCTTCTGGTAATTGCTCTGGAAATGTAAGGCAGATCTCTTCACTAAATCCAAGCAATCTATTGAGTTTTTCCCGCAATCGAATGATTTCATCTTGTGATTGTGTGATTTGCAAATCGGCTTCTAAGAAGATGGATTGAATTTCTTCTAAATCAAGTTTATAAATGTTGCCTACATCGTGTTGCCTTAAAGCAATTTCGCTCTGGATACTTGCCAATTCAGCTATTGCTTGAGTATATTTTAGCATCTGTAGTTCTGCTACCAGCTCATAGTACGTCTGTCTGACTTCAAAAGCTAAATCTAAAATCTCATTTGCCACTCTAAGCTTTGCTTGCTCGAGCTCAGTTGAAGCTAATCTAGTTCGCAAGGGGATGAGGAAAATATCTAAGAAAGTCGCCGTGATAAGATATTCAATATTGGTTACGAGTTTTTTTTCATGAGGATAACGCACTTCTACTGAAAATACGGGATTAGTAAAAAGTCCAGCTTCGACTAAATCTGCCTGAGCAATGCCGATTTCTTCAAATGTCGCTTGAACTTCTGGATTATTCAGGAGTGCAATTTGAACGGCAGATTCAATGCTAATGGATTGAGAGGCTAGATCTTGAATATAACAAGTAATGCGAGGATCTTCGTAGCAGGTGTTATTCCACAGAACTTCTTTTCCAATCCGTTCTTGCACAATGCCTGCTACATGCTCTTCGCTTCCTTGTGGTAAGCGGGCGCAGCTTGTGATAACAAAAGATAGAGCTGTTATTCCGATAACGTGTAATTTAGCCATCAATATTCCTTTAATAAGGCCATTTCCAGTCGCGAATTTCTGGTAAGTCATCGCCAAACTGTTGAATGTAATTTTTATGTTCTAGTAATTTGCTTTCCGACAATCCTCTTATATAAGCAGCCATCTTGGAAAAACGAGGCACCCTTTCCACTGTATCAACAAATAAATGGAAACGATCGAGATCATTGAGTACGACCATATCAAATGGCGTGGTTGTCGTTCCTTCCTCTTTATAACCTCTGACGTGGAGATTTTTATGGTTTTTTCTTCTGTATGTTAGACGATGAATAAGCCAAGGATAGCCGTGAAAAGCAAAAATAATCGGTTTGTCTGTAGTAAACAGCTCGTCAAATTCTTGATCTGAAAGACCGTGAGGATGTTCGCTTTTCGGTTGAAGAACCATCAAATCAACGACATTAATAAACCGAATTTTTAAATCAGGAACATGGCCCCGAAGTAAATCAACAGCTGCTAAAGCTTCCAAGGTTGGTATATCCCCAGCACAGGCGATGACAACATCAGGTTCGCTGTCAAAATCATTGCTAGCCCATTTCCATATTCCAATACCTTTTGAACAATGCTGGATAGCCTCATCTATATTTAGATATTGAAGTGCGGGTTGTTTTCCAGCGACAATCACGTTGACGTAGTTACGACTTTTCAGACAGTGATCAGCGACTGAGAGTAGTGTATTGGCATCTGGCGGCAAGTAAACTCGAATGACTTCAGCCTTCTTATTCACGACATGATCGATAAATCCAGGATCTTGATGAGAAAACCCATTGTGATCCTGACGCCAGACGTGTGAAGTTAGAAGATAATTGAGCGATGCAATCGGTCGGCGCCATGGAATATGCCGCGTTGTCTTGAGCCATTTGGCGTGTTGATTAAACATCGAATCGATAATGTGAATAAATGCCTCATAGCAGGAAAAGAATCCGTGTCTTCCTGTCAAAAGATAGCCTTCAAGCCATCCTTGACACATGTGTTCGCTTAAAATTTCCATGACTCTCCCATCAGGAGACAAATAATCATCATCGCTGGAATAGATTTTGCCATCAAAGGCACGTCCGGTGACTTCAAACAAGGCATCCAATCGATTTGAAGCAGTTTCATCAGGTCCCATGATCCGGAAATTTCGACTTTCCACATTCAGTTTCATGATATCGCGTAAAAAGTACCCCAAGATACGAGTGGCTTCTCCTTCAACAATTCCTGGCTTAGTCACAGAAATAGCATAATCACGAAAGTCGGGCATGCGCAGATCCCTTAGCAAAAGTCCTCCATTGGCATGTGGATTAGCGCCCATTCTAAGATTGCCTTGAGGAGCTAACTCCTCAAGCTCAGGTTTGAACTTGCCTTGTTCGTCAAAAAGCTCTTCTGGTCGATAACTTTTCATCCAATCTTCTAAAAGTTTTAATCGACTTGGATTGGTAGCAAAGTCTGTAAAAGGGACTTGATGTGAACGCCAGGAACCCTCGACTTGTTTCCCATCAATTTCTTTAAGACCTGTCCACCCTTTCGGTGTCTGCAAAATGATCATGGGCCAGCGGGGACGTTTGCTGATATTTTGTGTGCGCGCTTGTTGTTGAATCTCCTTAATTTCAGCAATGACAATATCTAATGTTGCAGCCATCAGTTGATGCATTGTTTCTGGATCTGATCCAGCAACAAAATAAGGATGATAACCATAGCCCTTGAAAAGGTCTTCCAATTCATCACGATCAATTCGAGCAAGTACTGTGGGATTGGCAATTTTAAAGCCATTTAGATGGAGAATAGGGAGCACCGCACCGTCATGAATAGGATTGAGAAATTTATTCGAATGCCAGCTCGTTGCCAATGGACCGGTTTCAGCTTCGCCATCTCCAACCACACAACAAGCAATAAGATCAGGATTATCGAATACCGCTCCATAAGCATGCGCAATGACATATCCAAGCTCTCCTCCCTCATTGATTGACCCAGGAGTTTCAGGTGCTACATGGCTGGGAATTCCTCCAGGAAAAGAAAATTGTTTGAATAACTTTTTTATCCCATCTTCATCTTGTGAAATGTTGGGATAGAATTCTGAATATGTGCCTTCAAGATAGACATTAGCCACAACTCCAGGACCACCATGTCCGGGACCAGCTAAAAAAATCATGTCGAGATCATGCGCCTTTATCAGGCGGTTAATGTGAGCATAAATAAAATTCAATCCTGGTGTCGTCCCCCAATGTCCTAAAAGCCTTCTCTTAACATCTTGCAGAGTAAGGGGCCTTTTAAGAAGAGGATTATCCAGCAGATAAATTTGTCCAACAGATAGATAGTTTGCCGCTCTCCAATAAGCATCGATTTTCTCAGCTTCTTCTCTGTGAAGAGGCTTTTTGATTTCTTCTTGTTGTAAAGTCGATTCTAATATTGTGAATTGTTCCATAAATCTTTTTAAATTTTTTGTAATTTAGGTTTCTTGAATAAAAGATTAATTAAACTACTGAACAGCCAAACTGCAATGGCAACAGTTAAAATCACTCCCCATTCGGTGAGATTAAGCGCTACTGTGCCGAATACTGTTTGTAGGAATGGTGTGTATACTACGAGTAGTTGAAGAAGAAGCGAACTGGCCAAAGCCATAATAATAAAAGGATTTGAAAGAATACTCATATGATATTGAGAGCGCACCATCTGCACTCTGACGATTTCCAATACAACCAGGGTTGTAAAAGCCATTGTTTGAGCGAGTTCTGCACTTTGGCGTAATCCAAAGTGACAGGCTGCAAGTGTTCCTACTGCAATCACGAAGCCTGTCAACAATAATTGAATGGCAAATCGTAAAGGAAAAATCGAATCTGAAGATTTTCTCGGAGGGCGGTCCATGGCTGTCGGATCAACGGGATCAAGTCCTAATGCAATTGCGGGAAATCCGTCTGTAACGAGGTTTAGCCAGAGAAGTTGAACTGCCGAAAGAGAAACAAAGGGATTTCCCAGTGGATCTCTAAAACCCAAAAACATCCCTAAGAAAATCACAAGAAGTTCGGCAATATTTGAGGACATGAGGTAATTGACAAACTTTATAATGTTATCATAGATCCCCCGCCCTTCCTCAACAGCATTGACAATGGACGCAAAGTTATCATCCAAAATCACCATGTCAGACGCTTCTTTTGTGACATCTGTTCCCGTGATTCCCATGGCTACACCGATATCCGCCTCTTTAATAGCAGGAGCGTCATTGACGCCATCTCCTGTCATAGCAACGACTTCACCTAGAGATTTCCAGGCGTGTACTATTCTTAACTTATGTGCTGCGGATGTGCGTGCATAAATGGCGATGTTGCGTACCTTATCAATTAAACTTTGATCATCCATTTGCTCAAGTTCAGCGCCAGTTAAAGCCACCGCCCCTTCTTTCATGAGCTTGAGTTCCTTTGCTACCGCGATAGCGGTTTCTTTATGATCGCCCGTGATCATCACGGGTGTGATGCCTGCCTTTTTACACGTTTCGATGGATTTCTTGACTTCAGGTCTTGGTGGATCCATCATGGCGATCAGTCCAACCAATATCAATTTATCTTCCAACGATGAATCAACTTTAACATCTTGTGGCAAAGGACGATACCCTACAGCGAGTACACGAAGCGCCTGGCTAGCAAGATAAGCATTAGCATCCAAAATGCTTTTTTTACGTTCAGGAGTCAGGGGTTCAATTTTGCCATTGAGAAGAATAGACTCTGAATGCGCTAGAATGATATCGGTAGCCCCTTTAATAAAGAGTACGGATCCATCAGGAGTTTGCCTTGTCATACTCATTCTTTTCCGCTCAGAATCAAAAGGAATCTCAGTGATGATTGGATTTTCTTTTTCCAAATCTTGTTTAAAGAGATTTGCCTTACCAGCTACAGTCAAAAGAGCCCCTTCCGTTGGATCACCGGCAATACTCCATGCTTTTTGTTGATTATGGTTTTGGTGCAGTTCTGCACCGTTGCATAGAGTGCCAATTTTGAGAGCCATGATCAATTCAGGAATATCTTGTTGGTTAATTTTAACATGATTGATTTCAAAATCCCCTTCGGGGCTATAGCCAACTCCTGTCACATCCATAAAAGAATTGTTCACCCAAATAGATCTGACAACCATCTCATTTTGAGTGAGCGTGCCAGTTTTATCCGTACAAATGACAGTTGTGCATCCTAGTGTTTCGACAGAGGGAAGCCTGCGCACTAGTGCATTGCGCTTTGCCATTTTGCGCACCCCAATGGACAAGGCTATCGTGACGATAGCAGGGAGACCTTCCGGAATGGCAGCAACAGCTAAACTAATCGATATCAGGAGATTTTCTACCAGAGGCGTTCCTCTAAAAAATCCTAACGCAAAAACAAGAGCAACAATCCCTAAGCAAAGCCAAACTAATCGATGCCCTAACTCTTCCAATCGAATTTGAAGGGGTGTTTGTTCTTCTTTTCCTTGTTGTAAAAGCGAGGCTATTTTACCGAGTTCTGTTTGTAGTCCAGTTTCTGTGACAACCAAGTAGCCTTTTCCACTCACAGCTACTGTCCCGAGAAATCCCATGTTCTTCTTATCCCCTACTGCAAGGTCGGGTTTTTCTAAAGATGATGCAATTTTGTGAATCGGCATAGATTCGCCAGTTAAAGCCGCTTCCTGTGTTGACAGCTCGATAGATTGAATGACTCTCCCATCGGCTGGAATTCGATCACCAGCCTCAATCAACACAAGATCTCCAGGAACAATCTTTTCAGAAGGGAGCGTTTGCAATTCTCCATCCCGAATGACTTTAGAAAATGGAGTAGCCATCTTACGTAAAGCGGCTAAAGATTTTTCGGCTCGAAATTCTTGAAAGAATCCAAGAAATGCATTCAAAATGACAATCACTCCAATCGCTGTTGCGTCTATCCACTCGCCTAAAAAACCGGCAACAAACGCAGCTACGATTAAGGTCCAAACAATGAAACTTGAAAACTGACTAATGAGTAATGCGAAAGGAGAGACCCTTTTCTGTTCTGGCAGTTGGTTAGGCCCAAATTCTTGCAATCGCTTCTCTGCTTCAACGCTTGATAATCCTCTGTGAAGGTCAGTTTTTAAATTGCGACATACATCTTCAGGAGATTGGTTCCACCATGTATTTACATTTTCCAGTTCCACTTTCACATCTCCTTAGTATTTAGTTGTGTTGGTGTTTTTTTTAGATGAAAACTTCGCCAAATGACGTAGATAGCAGGGATGACGCAAATCGTTAGAAATGTAAGTGAGAGCAAGCCTCCCCAAAGAGGAGCTGCAATGCGCTTGGCAACATCTGAACCAACGCCAGTACTCCAAAGAATGGGTAGCATTCCTAAAATATTTAAGGCGACTGCCATGATTAAAGGACGAATCCGATAAGTTCCATGCTCGACAGTCATTGTTTCAAGTTCTGCAACAGTTGTTAACTTCCCCTCTTTTTTCCATTTTTCATAGCCCTCTTCCAAGTAAACCATCATAATGGATGCCGTTTGAGCCGCGATTCCCAGCAAGGCAATCATCCCCACCCAAACAGCTATGGAAGTATTGTAACTCAACGAATACATTAGCCAAATTGCTCCGATGGCAGCGAAAGGAACAGAAAGCATAACAATGAGGGTTTGGGCGATCCCTTTGAAATTAAAGTACAAAATAATAGCGATAAGCAAAATTGTGAGTGGAACAACCCATTGCATAAGCGCTTGAATGCGCTCTAGAAATTCATATTGTCCCGTCCACTTGAGATAGTATCCTTGAGGAAGTTTAAGATTTTTTTTCACCGTCTCCTTTGCTTCATTTACGTAACCGCCTATATCTCTTCCTTCAATATCCACATAGACCCAACCATTAAGTGAAGCCATTTCATCCTTGATCATAGGAGGCCCCATCACAGCTTCGATTTTTCCAAGAAGGGTTAATGGAACATGTGCTACTTGACCTCCACTCATCCCTTGTTTTTCTCCCATTCCAGTCGTTTGTGTTTCTTTTTGCTTCGGAATAGGGACAAGGACATTTCGCAATTTTTCGACATCATTGCGAAGATCACGTGGGTAGCGTACATTAATTTTATAACGCTCCCGCCCTTCAATGGTTGTAGTAACATCTAGACCACCAATGGCTGTTTCAATTACATCAAATACATCCATCAATCTAAGTCCATAACGCGCTATCGCTTCGCGATCAGGAATAAAGTCGATGAAGAATCCTCCAAGCTCTCGCTCTGCATAGACGCTTCGTGTGCCAGGTACCATTTTGAGAATCCCTTCAAGCTCTTGACCAATTTCATTGATTTTAAAAAGATCGGCTCCAAATACTTTAATGCCAATAGGGGTTCGAATCCCAGTGGTCAACATATCAATACGGGCCTTGATGGGCATGGTAAAGGCATTCTGAACACCTATAATTTTCAAGGCTTCATTCATTTCTTTTTCTAATTTTTCCTTGGTCATTCCCGAGCGCCACTCGGATTTTGGTTTTAGCATCACAACCGTTTCAGTCATGGAAAGCGGCGCTGGATCGGTCGGGGTTTCAGCTCTTCCTGCTTTACCAAATACCCTTTCTACTTCTGGGAAAGATTTCAAAATTTTGTCCTGCAGCTGCAAAAGTTCTTTTGCCGCTTCGATTGAAATCCCAGGAACTGTGATGGGCATGAATAAAATGGTTTCCTCATCAAGTGGTGGCATGAACTCAGACCCAAGGCGCATAAAGATGGGAATCGTAAGTACTGAACCTACGAGGGCAAGAAGAACAACCAAATAACGAAATTTCACACAAAAATTAAGCAGAGGTCGATAAAGTGCAATCATCCATCGATTAATGGGATTTTTTAAGGCAGGTCGAATGTTGCCGCGAATAAAAGTGACCATCAGCGCTGGAACTAATGTGATGCCTAAAAGTGCTCCAAAAGCCACAGCATATGTTTTAGTAAATGCCAGCGGAGAAAAAAGACGTCCTTCTTGCTCTTGCAAGGTAAAAACAGGTAAAAAAGCGATCACCGTCACTAATAGTGTGGCAAAAATACTCGGGCCTATTTCTTTGGCAGCTTCGATGATGATTTCATTTCGATCGCCCTTGCCATTGGCTGCTTCCAGTTTGGCATGTGCATTTTCTGTCATGACAACTGCAGCATCAACAACGTCTCCGATGGCAATAATAATGCCTGCGAGTGACATGATATTCACTGTTAGGCTTTGATAAAACATCGGGATAAAGGATATCATAACGGCGATAGGAAGAGTAATGATAGCGACGAGCGTTGATCTAAAGTGAAATAGAAAAAGAATAATGACCAACGAGACGATGATGATTTCTTCTACCAATGCCTCGGAAAGTGTCTCCATCGAATGGTCGATTAGCGAGGAACGGTCATATGTCGTAATAAGTTTAACGCCAGGTGGAAAGGAGGAACGCATTTCTTCCAATTTTGCTTTAATGCGGTTGATGACTTCTCGTGCATTTTCTCCGTAACGCATCACAACAATACCGCCGACAACTTCTCCTTCTCCATCTAATTCAACTAGCCCACGTCGAATATTGCCGCCAATTTGCACATGAGCAATGTCCTTAATTAAAATGGGTGTACCTTTACCATCTGTTCCCACCACGACTTTTTCAAGCATGGTCTTATCGGTAATATAGCCCCGTCCTCTAACTGCATATTCGTGCTCGGCAAGCTCAACAACCCTCCCCCCCACATCTGCATTTGACTGATCAATGGCTTGTTTCACATCGGCCAAAGAAAGCTCAAAAGCTTGCAGTTTAACGGGGTCAATTTCTACTTGGTATTCTTTCTCATAGCCTCCTACGCCGGCTACTTCGGCAACACCCGGTACGGAAGTTAGCCAATAGCGAAGATACCAATCTTGAAAGCTGCGTAGTTCTTGTAGGGAATATTTTCCCGACTCATCCACTAAAGCATATTCAAAGACCCACCCCACCCCTGTAGCATCAGGACCCATTTGAGGAGTCACTCCAGGTGGTAATCTTCCTTGCAATTTAGAGAGATATTCCAATGTGCGGCTTCTCGCCCAATAGATATCTGTGCCATCTTCAAAGATAACATAGACAAAAGACATACCAAACATCGTAAAGCCACGCACAAGTTTGACTTTTGGAGCTCCAAGAAAAGTTGTCACAAGGGGATAAGTAATTTGATCTTCAATCAAATTAGGACTTCGACCCATCCATTCTGTAAAAATGATGACCTGTGTATCAGATAAATCAGGAAGAGCGTCGAAAGGGCTTTTGCGAATCGCCCATGCCGACCAAAGTAAGATCAATGCAGTGCAAATCACAACAATGAAACGATTTCTTGCGCAGAACTCAATAATGGCAGCAATCATTTCTTTTCCATCTCCATTCCTTGCATTCCCCCGCCAGAGGCTTGAATGCGGCTCTCTGAATCCATTAAGAACTGGGAGCTTGTTACCACTAAGTCATTTTCATTCAATCCTTTTAGAACTTGATAGTAGTCGCCTCCTTTGGCGCCTAGTTGTACTTCAATAGGTCGATAAAAACCTGGTGCTTTTTCGATAAACACAATTTTCTTTGTTCCTGTATCAATAACGGCTGCTTCAGGAAGCGCCAATACGAATCCTATCGGGATTGTTAATTCGATCACACCATACATACCTGGTTTTAACAGCATATTTGGGTTATCGAAATCAAAGCGAACCTTTGTCGTGCGCGTCGTTTGATCAAGGACGTAATTAATAAAATCAACCTGCCCTTCAAAAGTTCTTTCTGGGAAAGCATTTATCTTCAAAGCCGCTTGTTGCCCCATGCGAATAAAAGCAATATCCTGTTCGAAGATGTCTGCTAATACCCAAACGTGAGAAAGATCGGCAACAGTAAATATATTCATGCCGGGTTCAACATTCATCCCTGCGAAAGCATTTTTCTGTAAAACAATTCCATTGATAGGAGAACGAATGGTAAGCGTTTTCGCTGGGATGGCTTGTCGATCTAAACGCTCTATTTCCTCTTGAGGAATATCCCACAATTCTAAGCGTTGCTTGACTGACTCAAGAAGTTTCTGATTTGTGCGGGAATATTCCTCCGCAAAAGTGCCTTTTAGCTGATTCCTTGTGCCTTTTTTTGCGATTATGTACTCTTCTTGGGTGGCAAGAAGGGCTGGGCTATACACCGAAAATAAAGGCTCTCCTTGACTGACAGTCTGGTTTGTGAAATTGACGTATAGATCGACAATCCAACCACTAAACTTCGTTTGAATATTTGCGACACGTCTTTCATCGGAGACGACAATACCCACGGCACGCACTGACTTATTCAACTCTCGAGAAATCACTTTTTCTGTGCGTACTCCAAAAAGTTGGATGCGCTGTGGATCAATCTTTACCTCTGCATATCCTGAGGGAGGCATCCCTTCCATATTCGACATGCTTTCAGATTTGGCTTCTTGTTCTAATTTTGCGTCTTGAGTTTCTTGCTCTGACTGGCAGCTAGTCACTATCATTGCTACCAAAAAGGATGCAATAATACATTTTAACGTATCGTATAGTCGCATAAGACCTCCTCCAAATTCACTCCCATTGCACGCTCTAGCTCTGCCAAGATAATCTCGCGCTCTGAAAGAAAACGCTCATATTCAAGTTCAGCATTAAATGCTTGCCTCCACGTGTCGAGCAGAAGTAAAAACTTTCCTTCACCGGAGCGGTATGAAGAGAGTAATGCAGAAAACGCTTCTTTAACCTTTGGTAAAATTCCATCTCTATAGAGAGAAATCTTGTCCTCGGTAGACTTAAGTTTGGCTAGCAGTTCCTTCAATTTTCCAGAAATCATCGCCTCCATCCCCTCCAATTCTTTCTGGTTAGCAAAAGCATTTGCACGAGCCTCACGCACTTCCCTTGCTTGTTTTTCTGGGATCCAAATCGGAAGATTAAACCCTACCTTGAGCATCCATGCATCATCCACATGACCATCAAAATTATTATTCATTCTTTCATATGCAGCACCTACTATGAAATCAGGATAATAATTGCGTCTGGCAAGTTGTGCCATTTTCTCTTGTTCCATGACCATAGCCTGCATTCTATGAAGTTCTGATCGAGAAGATAAGGCAATTGATTCAGCTTGGTAAAAGGAAAGGTTAAATTGTCTACTGAAAGAAGGAACTGGCTTACCCAAAGGTTCGGTAGGAGAACGGTTCAATAAAGCATTGAGCATACTTTTGAACATCACTGTTTCAGCCTCAAGCATGAGACGTTGCTCTTCGAGCATTTGCAGCTCTAATTGCATTTTAATAATTTCCGCGTATTCTCCCTTTCCAGAACGATATAACGCCATGCCATCTTCAATTAGCGCATTAACAAGCCCTGTATTCTCTGTATTAATTCTTAGAGAAACATAGTTAGTATATAATTGATAATATAGTAATTTAGTTTGTCGAATGAGTTCGCGATATGTCGTAATCTCAACGCTTTGTTGTTGTAACATGACTTGCCTAGCAATTTCTCCCTTCAAGCGAAGCTTTCCAGGAAATGGAATCGCTTGGCTAACCTCATAACTCATCATAGGAGTAAAGTCGCTAGTTTTATGAAATTTATTTTGATCCGATGTAATCATCACTTCAGGATCATCAAGCACTTGAACTCGATGCACGACTTCATGTGCTGCTTGAATTCTTAAACGTGTAGCATCAAGATTTGGGTTTCGTCGAATCACTTCCTCTACAAGAACGTTCAGCTGAAGGGGTGATGAACTTAGGTTGTCGTCGGCTGCACAATATGTTTTTATTGAACAAAGCAATAAGAATAGGCTATAACCTATGGCCTTAATCGTCCATCGTCCAAGGGTAAGAAACATCAATGAAGCTTTCCTTAACGGCGACAATTTATCCCAAATTTGTGTGATTTCGACCATTCTTTATATAACCGTAAGTATATGTTATTGAATATCAATGCTTATCGACATCTTTGCCTCAAATTTTTAAAATTCTTTATAGATATCCTACATATGCCTTATAAAGACTTATTTGATTTGACGTCAACGAAAAATTCTTCAATAACAACCCGTTTGACTTAAATGGGTAGATTTTGTAGATTTAAGGAATGAGGCAGCTAAAATATATCAAAAAATTAGAGACCTTTTTTCACGTGCCTTTTTTTACAGCAGCAGATGCAGAAAAGCGTGAAGTTCCAAGACATGCATTGGCTTACTTAGTAAAAAGGGGTATTTTAGAAAGGATTTATCCTGGAACCTTCCGCTTTTCTCAATATGAGCCAGAAGTAGAGTTTCAGTGGGAAAATTTGGCTCTGGTTGCAGCTAGTATTCCGGATGGAGTCATTTGTTTAATTTCTGCACTTTGCTATTACAATTTGACGGATCAAATCATGCGTGAAATTTGGATTGCTGTGCCACATGAATCTCATGCTCCTAAAAGACCTAACACTCGAATTGTTAGAATGCGCAATGTTGAGCTCGGGAAAATTGAAATCGCTCTTGGTGAATATCGCGTTCTCATTTTCGATATGGAACGTTGTGTTATAGATGCTTTTCGCTATCTAAGCAAAGAAATTGCGATAAAGGCTATCCAAAGGTATTTTCAAGGCACTAATTACAAGCCTAACCCTAAAAAGCTGGGCTCATATGCAAAGAAATTGCGAGTAAACATCACTCCCTACATTTTATCTTATACAACATGACATCAGATTTAGAAAAATCGTTTAAAGCCAAGCTTCGGACAATTGCGAAAGAAAAAAACCGCGATCCAGCTGATCTATGGCAGAATTTGACCCTCGAACGCTTTCTCGTGCGTCTAGCTCAATCGCAATACCGCAAGCATTTTGTCCTGAAAGGCGCCATTCTCCTATCAAAATATATTGAGATCGGACGAGAAACAAGTGACTTAGACTTTCTCGCAAGAAAATTGAGTAATGGGATTGGAGAATTAAGGAGTATTTTTGAGGAAATCACAAGCATTGACCTTAGAGATGGGTTTACCTTTGAAGAAATTAAGGTAAGTGAACTGGCACATCCTCATATGGGATATCCAGGAGCTGAGGTATCCATGATGGCGTACTTTGGTAAAATCAGATTTAAGGTCGACATAGATATTTGCTTTGGAGATATTGTCGAACCTATTGAATATTCGATTCCGCTTACGACTTCTTCAGAAAATGCGCTTTTTGAAAGCAGCGTAAAACTACCCTGCTATCCCAAGGAATTTATTTTTGCTGAAAAGCTGGAAACTATTATCTATCGCGGCTCATTCAATAGCCGTATGAAAGACTTTCATCAGCGATTCCCGCTGATCAATTTTCCCTAGGGAATTAAAAATTTATTTCGTAAACTTTGGTCTCAATTTTAAATCAAAGAGACCGGTCTATGAATACATCCATCAGAAAAAATCTTTGTGCAGACAATTTGATTTCGACCATCTATAAGCACTTTCAAAAGATCGCAGACCCGCGAGATCTTCAAAACAAATCATCGATTTCATTTACAGATGTATTGATGTCTGGCCTTGCTGTTTTTGGTCTTAAATTCCCCTCGCTCCTTAAATACGACCAAAACCGTACGGTGCTCGACAGAAACCTATTAAACCTTTATCACATAAACCGTCCTCCTTCAGACACGTATCTCAGAGAACGTCTTGATGAACTAGATCCATCTTTTATACGCCCTACTTTTACGAAAATATTCGCTCAACTTCAACGCGGAAAATGTTTGGAAAGATTCGAATTTCTGGATGAGTATTATCTCGTAGCTCTTGATGGAACAGGTGAATTCTCCTCCGGTGAAATATGTTGTCCTCAATGCTGTAAGAAAGAACATAGGGATGGTTCTGTCACTTATTATCACCAAATGTTGGGTGCCTGCATTGTTCATCCAGACCAGTCAAATGTAATCCCTCTTTGTCCGGAAATTATCCAAAACGGAGATGGCTCAGCCAAAAATGATTGTGAGCGCAATGCAGCTAAGCGGTTCATAGAGAATTTTAAGCGTGAACATCCTCACCTGAAAGTTATTATATTAGGTGATGGCATCTCTTCGAATGCACCCTACATTAGACTTTTGGAATCTCATAAAATGAAATACTTACTCGGTGCCAAGCCTGGCGACCATCAATCCTTGTTTGAGGCTGTCGATGCCTCCGAAAAAACGCGTTATTATGAATTTCGAGACGAAAAGGGGTTTTTGCATCAATTTCGGTATCTCAATGACGTAGCTCTTAACAAGAGCAATCCAGATGTGCGTGTCAATTTTTTAGAATATATGCAAACTGATCCAAAGGGCAAAGAAACCCTATTTTCGTGGGTCACAAATATTCATATCACTCAAAACAACGTTTTTACACTTATGAGAGGAGGGCGTTCTAGATGGAAAATTGAAAATGAAACGTTTAATACACTAAAGAACTTAGGATACAATTTTGAACACAATTACGGCCATGGCAAAAAATATCTTTCAACAATTTTCTGTCTTTTAATGTTACTCTCGTTCTTGATAGACCAGGTTCAGGGAATAGCCTGCAGCTTATTTCAGGCTGTGAAAAAGCAGGCGGGATCATTCGGAGCACTTTGGGAGAAGACAAGGGTCTTATTTGAATATGCAGAACTTGTTTCTTGGGAATATCTGTACCGATTTATGATTGAAAGAAGGAAAATTAACACGTCCTAACTAAAGTGCCATGATTCCGTAGCGTTTGAGTGCATGTATTCTTGTTCTTTAGAATTTTTTCAGGTGTCATTAAGCTCTTTAACGAAGGAGCGAGGTATTGCTTTTGCTAAAAAAAACACACACAAAATCAGGGTCTAGCCTTTATTCTCAGCGGGAATCGCTGATGAATTTACTGGATTGATTAAATTATATTTTGCTAATTTCCCCTCTCGGAAATTTATCAACCAAGAGAAGTTTTATGTCACGCACTGCTGTTGATCTTTTTGTTCATATTGTTTTCTGCACCAAAAAAAGAGCACCATATATTCACCCGTCAATCGAAAGCCGATTACATTCCTATCTTGTAGGTATTGCACAGAAGAGAAAGACGAAAATTTTAAGAATTAATGGGATGGAAGATCATATTCATATTCTAATCAACCTCCATCCGTCTGTTGCCTTGTCAGATCTTATCAAGGAACTCAAGGCATATAGCACGTCATGGATGAAAAAAAATGGTTACTCTATATTTGCTTGGCAAAGGGGGTATGGTGGCTTTTTCGATTTTAAGATCGGACAATTTAAGGTCAGGAATGGTGGGGAACGATTCGAATTTGACGTGGAGTTCGGTGTTTCCGTCTAGGGAGATGTCATTGATTTTAACGTTTTCGACGGATTCTTGGTTGCGAGGGGAGACTTTTGTCAGGTCGATTGCTTTGCTGAAAGCTTTGTTGACGGTGATGTCTTTCCATTCGCTGTCGATAGCTTTTTTGAAGTTTGCTTTGATGTAGGCTTCGGGGGCTTTACCTTTGCGGAATCCCGGAACGGAGACTTCTTTATTAACAGCTTTGACAGCTTCGGCGTAAGTGGATTTCAGAAATTCTTTTGTAGGTTGGATGTCAAAAGTATGTTTGCAACCCGCAAAAGTTTTATGTGTGAGAACGAAATCTTTTTCTTCGTATTTTTTTGTTTCAACAGGGTCTTGGGATGGTGTTGACAAGGGATACCTCGGAAGTTTGATGATTTGATAATTAAGCGGGCGAAGAGGTTCGAACTCTCGACCCTCACGTTGGCAACGTGATGCTCTACCACTGAGCTACGCCCGCATAACATAATAGACTCTAGACTCTTTAGCGGGCGAAGAGGTTCGAACTCTCGACCCTCACGTTGGCAACGTGATGCTCTACCACTGAGCTACGCCCGCATACATTGAACTAGGATCTTAGCAATATGCTAATATTTTTTGCAACACCAACTTTGCAATTTGGTAAATTGAGATTAGGAGCAGCAATTTTGGCGGCTAAAAAATATGTTTCACAGAGTATCTTAAAAGAGTTCACCACCGAGCCACAGAGGACACAGAGATGATTCGATAGCAACCACTTTTACCGATA
>Ga0351959_1083_pt1 | contig 25360 bp, 25 predicted proteins | sample TotcelT113001M13_FD_206836 | JGI IMG/M metagenome (GOLD analysis project Ga0351959, IMG submission 206836) | Enriched cells from coal bed in the Powder River Basin, Montana, United States - Total cells T11 rep3 HSBNCT.T11.300.1.M13 ...
TATAGAATAGTTGCTAACTCAACCTTGTCTCCTGGCAGCAGTCATGCTATGATACGGATAGTTATGAAGGCAGGATTTTACCAGTTCAATCCGGTTTTTGGCAAAAAAGAAAAAAACCTTGCAAAGGTGACAAATGCTTTGGAAGGGATTGATGCTGAGCTTATGGTTTTGCCTGAGTTCTTTGCCACAGGATACCAGTTTATTTCCACGGATGAAGTTTCACAGCTCGCAGAGGTGATACCTGGAGGAGAGACAACTGAGGCCCTTATAGATCTGTCAAAAAAACACGGAATGTATATAGTGGGAGGACTCCCCGAAAGGGTGGGTGAGCATTTTTATAACTCTGCAGTAATCACGGGACCGGAAGGATTCGTCGGCGTGTATCGTAAAACTCATCTCTTCTTTGAAGAAACATTGTGGTTCACACCCGGCAATACGGGATTTAACATCTTTCAAACAAACCTGGGCGCAATTGGTATCATGATATGCTTTGACTGGTTTTTTCCGGAATCCATGAGGTCCCTTGCATTACGGGGTGCACAGGTCATTGCCCATCCGGCGAACCTTGTCCTGCCACACTGTCCTGCTGCTATGCCTATCAGATGCCTTGAAAACAGAGTGTATGCCGTTACTGCAAACAGAACCGGGACGGAGCAGAGAAAAGATGGGCCTCCCCTCACATTCATTGGCATGAGCCAGATCGTTGCACCGGATTCCACCGTAATTATCCGGGCATCTGCAAGAGGCACATCAATGATGATTTTAGATATTAACCTTAAAAAAGCATTGAATAAATCGATCAATCCTTATAATGATCTCTTCGAAGATAGGAGGCCCGAGATGTATCAGGTCCTTGGAAAGCCAGGAGACCAGTGACAGCTAAAAAAATCAGCACAGAAGATTGGCGAATCAGCATTGGTGTTTTTGTTTTCCTTGCCTTCATTCTCATCTCAGACGTTGCAGGACAGAATGCTACCTGGAAACAGCTTGATGAGGGGCTGCACTTTAACGATTTCACAGCCCCCACGAAGTCAACCACCAGCGATTCAAAGATACTTATTGTCAGAATAGATCCTAAAATTTACAATTTTCGCCTCCTTTCCGTTTCTGAACTGACCCCTGGCTCACTTTCGCTGACTGTTAAAGAGTGGGCAGACAAATACAGGCTTATTGCGGCCGTCAATGCAGGCATGTTTCAGACGGACCTCAAATCAAATGTGGGTTACATGAAAAATTATTCTCATGTGAACAACCCACGGTTCCATAAAACCTATGCCTCTGTCTTTGCCTTTAATCCAAAAAAGGCAGAATTGCCGGCTGCCATGGTATTCGATACGGATGTTAAGGCAATAAAGGAGGTTGTCGCCGAATACCACACGGTGGTTCAGAACCTCAGGCTGATCAAGCGGCCTCGATCAGAGCGGTGGGCCCAACAGGAGAAGAGGTGGAGCGAGGCAGCCCTGGGGCAGGATCAGGATGGGAACATTTTACTGATCTTTTCGGGATCACCATACACTATGCATGAACTGATTAAAATTCTTTTGTCCCTACCAATTAAATTGGAGTGCGCAATGCACCTTGAAGGTGGGCCGGCGGCATCCTTTTATCTCCGTCACAACAGTATCGAACTTGCAAGGGTGGGCAGGCATGAATTAGCCTCTATTGTTGGCGAAATGAGCAATGAATTTCTGCCTATTCCCAACGTTATAGGGATAACAAAAAAGAAATAATTTTTCTTGATTCTCAGGGAACATCATCCAAGTTTTTGCCGGACAATCGATAGTTGAGCTGCAAGGCAGGGCTGTAAACCTCATTACCTTTTATCCATCCTCGTAATCGGCCATCGCTGTCTGTGATTCGACCACTGTCATCAATCTGATAACGTTGAACCTTGTCAGGGTTGACCACTTCCAGTTGCGGGGCATCCGCAACCTGGACCGCTGCACCTATCAATACTATGATAACCACACCTGTCAGCATCAACCTTATTTCTGAATAGATTTCTATGATATTAACCATGACCTTCCCTCCTTCGGGCCTTACTTCTCGCTTTTCGCTTTTCACTTCTCGTTTCTTTTCCCGCCATTCTCGCTTTTCCTGTATTACTTCCCGTCCCGCCTTTACTTTTTTCTTTTCACTTTCTATTGCCTATTACCCATAGCCTATTGCCTTATTATTTCATTATACGAGAGGAAGGTGACAGATGTATGTCAGTCAGATTTGAAGAAAAAATTATTTTTTAGGTGTGCTCTTTTGTTGAATGGGTAAGCTCTTTCCTGATCTGCTGACGCAGCCAGGCGGGTTTTATAACTTCAATGTTGGGAAGCCATGAATAAATCCAATGTTTTATCTCACTGACGCCGGCGACCGTAAATGCGAGCTCAACATCTCCACTTGAAAGCATCTTTCTCTTTTCAGAGGGGTGCCACTTTTCTTTTCTGAGGATGAATTCGCTCACATTTGCCTTGAATCGGACCGTTATGTTGACCGGTTCCTCATGGATAACTCCCCAGCTGCCTGCAATATATTCCTCAAGATCAAAACCTCCACGGACCTCGAAATAGAGAAAACGCTCCGTAAGATCAATGATTCTGTCCATAGCAAAACTTCTTAACCCCTTACGCAGATGGCAGTAACCAATCAATATCCACACACCCTCGTAGAATACAAGGCCATAGGGATCTACAATCCTTTCCGTGGCTTCCTTTACTCCTTTGGCGCGATAGACCATGGTCACTGACCTCTTTTCCTTCATGCACAGAGAGACTTTCATGAGATGGTCTTGAATCTTCTCATTGATGGAAGCATCCGGGGTTTTGACAATGATTGGGATTCTCTCCTCTTCCCCGGGGTTGCCAGATGAAGAAAACATCTTAGCCAGAAGTCCCTGAAATTTTGTCCTGAAAGCTGCCCCCAGATGAGTCAGCGCTTCGCCGGCAGTGAAAAGGGTTATCAGTTCCTGGTCGTCAAGCCTTAGCTTCTTGATCCGGTCTCCATGGGTAAATAGGTACCCGTTTCTCTCCCGGTCAAATTCGATAGCGTCAATAATATTGATCTGTTCAAGGTAACGAAAAATGGTACGCTCAGTGACACCGAAATGCTCCATGAGAGAGGCTATTGAGGGATGCCGACCCTGGGCAATCATAGCGTAGATCTCAAGAAGGCGAATGACCTTTTCTGAGATACCGGCAGGCTTGTGTGTTTTTACAGACGCGAAGCTCTTCTTCATCTATTCAGCTCGCACGGCGGGCGAGAGGGAGGCTCGGTCCGCTTAGCGGGATTGAGGGGGCTACGCAATCCCCAGTCATAATATGACGAACTTTTTCAGGTATTGAACAATCTCCTCCGGTTCATCAATGATTTTAAAGATTTCAAGGTCTCCCGGGGAAACCTTATCACAGGAAAGAAGGTTATCCTTCATCCATTCAACAAGCCCCCTCCAGTAGGAGGAATCAACAAGAATAACCGGGAAAGACTTAATTTTTTTTGTCTGGATGAGTGTCAGGGCCTCAAAGCACTCGTCAAGGGTTCCAAAACCTCCCGGGAGCACGATATATGCCATTGCATACTTAACGAACATTACTTTTCTCACAAAAAAGTAACGGAATTGAAGCTTTATATTCGCATACTGGTTTGGTACCTGTTCAAAAGGCAATTCTATGTTGAGGCCTACTGATTTTGCCCCTACCTCTGAAGCACCTTTGTTTGCTGCCTCCATTACCCCGCCGCCGCCGCCGGTAATAACATTGAAACCGTTTTTACCGAGAAGCTTCGCAAGATTATATGCTCTTGTATAAAGAAGATCTCCGTCTTTGCATCGGGCGCTCCCGAATATGCTTATCGCAGGTTGTATAGATGAGAGATTTTCAAAACCTTCCACAAATTCCGACATGATGTGGAACATGCGCCATGTGTCTTGCACGGTTATATCATCAACAACATACTGTTTCTCCATGAGAACCCCTTTTTACCTTGAGATTTTAGGTGTTCACATATATTATTTAGATGGCGCGGAGATGTCAAACGAAAAGGAGGTCCACCGAAGCTTCTCAGGCTTTCTTGGTCTTTTCCATACATACCTTGTTCTCATTGCATTCGGGGTATGAACTATTGATTTTTGAGTTACATATATGAGTGAAGTCCTTGTCGGAACAAGCGGTTTTTCTTTTGACGATTGGATTGGCGAGGTCTATCCAGAGAATATCAAAAAACAGGACATGCTTTCCTACTATGAAAAGGTCATGGGTTTTACCGTCCTCGAGGTAAACTATACATATTATGCACTGCCTTCGAAGAAAACCATGGAGTCTTTCTTGAGACGAACTTCGGATTCATTTTCTTTTGCTGTAAAAGCGTTTAAAGGAATAACCCATGAAAGAAATGAAGTCACACGGGCACAATTCAAGATGTTCAAAGAAGGGATTAGCCCTCTTGGAAAAAGCCTCAAAGCTCTTCTTTTTCAATTTCCTTATGCGTTTGTCCCGAACCAGGAAAACATTGATTACTTGAAAGTCCTCAAGGATGAATTTTTAGATTACAAGTCGGTGGTTGAATTCAGGAATTCTCGCTGGTTCGAGGATGGGCACATGGATATCCTTGAAACATTGTCTTTTGGTTGCTGTGTTGTAGATGAACCAAAGCTGAAGGGCCTTTTGCCGTTTCGTCCTTCTCTTACATCAGAAACAGGCTATTTCCGTTTTCACGGACGCAACAGGGCCTGGTTTCGAGAACCCGTTGAGGTGCGTTATGACTACCTGTATTCCGAGAAAGAATTAAGAGAGTTTGTAAAGCCGATACAGGATATTGCGCAGAGGGCTGAAACAACATTTGTTTTCTTCAATAACTGCCATCTAGGTAAGGCAGTGAAGAATGCACAGATGATGAAGATACTTCTCCATGAAAGCAGTTATTAAGTTTCGAGTTACGGGTTGCAGATTCAAGATTAAAGATTCAGAATTAGAAGATGGAAAAACTAAGGATTCAAAAATTGAAATATGGGCAGATTCCCATGGGTAAGCCCCAGGGATAAAGGCAGGATTAAGGGGTAAAGGGGTAAGGGTTAACAACCAGCCCATTCTTGGGCGCGAAGGGGAGGCTCGGTCCCGCTTGGCGGGATTGAGGGGGCGACGAGAGCCCCAGGGAAATAGCATGCGAATAGGAATTGACATTGGTGGAACAAAGATCGTTGCAGGGATTGTTGATAACTCTGGCAAGGTTGTGGTCAGAAAAAAGATATTTGTTCGACGCCATAAGGGCTATCCCATTGTTCGTGATGCCATTATTCAGTTAGTGCGTGATGTTCTCTCGGAAAACACTATTCATATAGAGTCGATGGATAGAATCGGCGTTGCTTCAGCGGGACAGATCGACAAAGAATTTAAAAAAATCATATTTTCACCGAACCTCGGGTGGCATAATGTACCGCTGAGGGATGATATTGAGGCTGCATTGAAAGTACATTCTTTTGTAGACAATGATGTGAATGCAGCAACGTACGGTGAGTGGCGTTTTGGCGCGGCAAGAGGGGCAGATAATGTGCTCGGGGTTTTCATCGGAACAGGGATTGGTGGCGGAATCATTATCCATGGAAAGGTCTACAGGGGATTCCAAAACGCGGGGGCGGAAATTGGCCACACAACTCTCAATCCCTTTGGTTACCCCTGCAACTGCGGAAACACCGGATGTTTCGAAGCTTACTGCGGTGGGACATACATTATCGAACGGGTTAAGAAACCCATAGAGAGTGGGTATAGAGGAAAGATATGGGAGCTGATCAATGGCGACATGGCAACCCTGAATGCCGGTCATATTGAGTCTGGAGCAGCCCTTGGTGATGAGCTGTGCGAGACTGTATGGACTGAGGTACTGGAATATCTCGGTGCCGGCCTTGCAAGTATGACAAATCTTTTAAACCCTGAGATTATAGTATTGGGAGGAGGAGTTGTCTATGGAACACGCCATCTCATAGAGGATGTTAAACCAATTTTGAAAAAAAGGGCTATGGCGGCCTCTTTAAAAAACTTGAAGCTCGTCAAGGCAAAGTTGAGAGAAGATGCAGCAATTATTGGCGCTGCATTCGTGGAACCATAGAAAAAGCTCATAGCTGTTAGCTAATAGCGAAAGGAGGGAATCATGGGAGAGGATAGGATTGGTTTCAGTGTTGTAGCAACTATCAAGGGAGTAAAAGGACATTGCAACGCTGGCCACAAAGTCGGGGATCAGATCGAGTTAAGTGGCCACAACACAGGCAATATGTGCGGTTTTTTCTATCATGATATCTTTCCCTATGTTATCATGCTGCAGTTTGGCGGAGGTTTTCCACCTGAATGGGGCAACCCAGAAGTGGTCGAGCTGTCCTGCATGGACAAAATGAATGAAGTAACGATTGAGCTGAAAAGAATACGGGACTAATAAAGGCAGGATTAAGGGATTAAAGGGGTAAGGATTAATAACCAGACCATTCTTGGCAGGAGACAGATAATCCCAGATAAGCCATGAGAGCATGGTGTCGGGTATTCCTTAAGCGTGTTTGCGGGGAATAGCCCGACACAGATGCTCATCATAATGGAAAATTTGGGATAATCGAATAAAACAAAGGACAGCACGATGAACAAGGTCATATTCAGGGAATATGATATCAGAGGAGATGTTGAGAGAGATCTAACTGACTCTGTTGTGAGAGACATCGGCCGGGCATTTGCTTCTTACATGTCTCAAAAAGGCAAGAAAACTGCATCCTTGGGAAGGGATTGCAGGTTAAGCTCAGAGCACTTTAGGGATCTTATTGTTGAAGGCATGGTAGAAGGAGGATTAGACGTTGTCGATGTTGGGCTTGTTCCTACTCCGCTTTTCTACTATTCCCTCTTTACCCTTGATGTGGAAGGCGGGATCATGATTACGGGAAGCCATAATCCTCCCTCCATGAATGGCTTCAAGGTTGCTTTCGGCAAAAGCACCATCTTTGGTGATGAAATTCAGTACATAGGCAAATTGATCGAGGAGAAGCGTTTTGTTCACGGCAAAGGAGCGTATCGTGAATATAAGGGAATCATAGAAGATTATTATAGCTTCCTGAGATCAAACATCAAGCTGGAAAAAAGCTTCAAGGTTGTCGTTGATGCTGGAAACGGGACCGGCGGTTTTGTTGCAGTCCCCATACTCAGAGAGATGGGTCAGCACGTTACCGGTATCTTCTGCGAAATGGACGGCCACTTTCCGAATCATTTTCCCGACCCCACTGTTGAAACGAACATGGAGACGCTGCGCCGGACGGTTCTCGAACAAAAAGCCGACATTGGAATTGGATATGATGGCGACAGTGACAGGATCGGCGTTATTGATGACAAGGGCAACATTATCTGGGGTGACTATCTCATGATCATATTCGCACGGGACATATTAAAGACCCACAAAGGGGCATCCTTCGTTTCTGAGGTGAAGTGTTCAAAGAACCTCTTTGATGATGTAGAAATGCATGGTGGCGTTCCGGTCATGTGGAAGGCGGGTCATTCCCTCATTAAGCAGAAAATGAAAGAGACAGGGGCATTGCTCGGTGGCGAGATGAGCGGACATATATTCTTTGCTGATAAGTTCTTCGGCTTTGATGATGCCATTTACTCATCCCTGAGGCTTCTTGAGATTATGGGCAAAGGCAACCGTCCCCTCTCTGAGTATCTCGCTAATGTGCCGAAAACTTACTCAACCCCTGAGATACGCATCGATTGCCCTGACAGCGAAAAATTTGAAGTTGTAAAAAAACTAACGGACTACTACAGAGGTAAGTTTAACATTATCGATATTGATGGCGTTAGAACCCTCTTTGATGACGGATGGGGGCTCGTCAGGTCTTCCAACACTCAGCCGATTCTTGTATTACGATTTGAGGGCCAGAGCGAAGAGGCTCTTGAGAGAATTCAGAGAATGGTGATGGAGGACCTTGGGCGCATTATGAAGGAACGGGTATAGTAAACAATAGAAGTTGTAAAGATGAGAAGCTAAAAATGAGCTTGAACTTCTTTACCTCTTGGCTTCTTAACATTTAAGTTCTTTAAATCTTGACGACTAAACTGAATACATTACCTGATACATGGTATAACATTTAACGATGATGGACATTCCAAGCACTATCACAAAACCTGCCCGATACACGGGAATTGAGCCCAACCGGATAATGAAGGACCCTGCCGAGGTGGCAGTCAGATTTGCGCTTTGCTACCCTGATGTCTATGAAGTGGGTATGTCCTACTATGGTTTATTTCTTCTCTATGGCCTCGCAAACACCATACCGGCGGTCTGGTGCGAGCGTTGTTTTTCGCCGTGGGGTGACATGGATGCCCACCTCAGGCAGAATGATATTCCCCTTGCAACCCTTGAATCACGAACACCACTTTCCGCCATGGACATGATAGGTTTTTCCCTTTCCTATGAACTCAATGTCACCAATGTCCTCAACATGCTCGACCTTGCCGGAATCCCCATCAGGGCAGAAGACAGGAAAAAGGGGCCAATCGTGGTCGGAGGCGGACCATCCATGCTCAATCCTGTCCCTTTTCAGAAGTTTTTTGACCTCATCGTTATCGGAGAGGCAGATAGAAAACTTGTAGAAATTCTGAACATTCTGAAGGTACGTAAGGGAGCGCGACGAGAAGACACTATCAGGGAAATAGCCAGACTTGAGGGCGTGTATTCACCTCTTTTTCCAAAAAGCCAGGTGAAGAGACAATTTATCGGGAACCTTAATAATGCTTATCATCCAACCCGACCCCCTATCCCCGTGGCAGGAAGTATCCACAACCGGTTCAATGTTGAAATATCAAGGGGATGCGGAAATAGCTGCAGGTTTTGTCTTGCAGGCTTCGGGTACAGGCCCTATAGAGAACGTTCCTTTGATAAAGTGAAAAATATCATCGACCAGGGTATGGAAGGCACAGGATATGAGGAGATTTCCCTCCTTTCCTTAAGTTCCGGTGACTACAGCGCCCTCTTTGACGTTATTGCCTATATCAAAGAGCGGTATCGCGGTGTGTCAGTTGCCCTGCCATCATTGAAAGTAGGTAGTATCCAGGAAAGCGAGATAACCCTTATCGGCGACATTGCACGCACAGGCTTTACCTTTGCCCTTGAATCAACTACGGCAGAAATGAGAGGCAGGCTCAATAAGAATATCGATATGGACATCCTCCTTGGACAACTCCCCCTCCTTAAAAAGTATGGGTGGAGAAAGCTTAAACTTTATCTCATGATCGGCTTTCCATGGGAAACAGAGGAGGACATCCTTGCTATCAAAGCGATGCTTATCCCCTTTGAAAAAGAGCATATAGACATCAACCTGTCTGTGTCTCCTTTTATACCAAAACCACACACTCCTTTCCAGTGGCTGCCCATGGAGGATGAGACGATTCTTTCCGAAAAAATCAGTATGCTCAAAAAAACCCTGAAAGGCAGAAGGGTGAAGGTAAAATACAGAGATCCCAAGACGAGCATCATTGAGGCGATCGTGACCAGAGGAGACAGCCGGCTCACGTCTCTTTTTGAATACCTCTTTCACAAGGGTGTTAAGCTTGAGGCATGGCGGGAGTATTTTCAGCCAGAACTTTACGGCGAATGGTTTGAGCAGCAAGGAATTTCTATGGATAACTACCTTGGTGCACAACCAATCGAAAAAAACCTTCCCTGGGACATAATCGATACAGGAATTAATAAATCATTCCTTGCCCAGGAACTCATCCATGCCCAGTCAGGTGAGAAAACTGACGACTGCTATACCGGATGCGCAGCATGCGGAATGGGGTGCGAAACACCACGTTATGGGGTAAGAAGTAGGGATTATGGATTAAAAACTATAGGTGGACCCGAAGCTGATATGCCTCACCTCACAATTCAAAATTCAGAATCCAAAACTGCTCTACCCGAGCTTCGAACTCAGAACTCCCAACTGGCAACCGGCATCAAATACACCTTCCGATATGGAAAATATGGAGATGCCAGGTATATCGGACATCTTGACACCATGAATATTGTGCTCAGGGCGCTTCGCTCACTGGGAATCAAAATCAGAACCCATGGCAAATTTCATCCCATGCCAAAAATATCCCTCTCAGATGCGCTGCCAATTGGCATAGAGAGCACCTGCGAATTGATTGAGATAGAAATAGACATGGGAATTTTAATACACGAAAAAATCATAGTTGAAATGAACAGAATATTGCCGAGAGGGATAAAAATTTATGAGTTTATCAAGGGAAGCCTTCAAAATATGGTAAAAGATTACTCATATCTCCTGGTAGCCGATAAAAGTATCGATATGGATTTGTGGAAACTGGGGTATAATAGTAAACGGTATCTTTACACGTGGAAAGGTAAGGGTATTAAAGAGTTGAAGGCAAGAGGTGATTTTCAAAGAATCATAAAGACGGAGGACAGAAGGATCCATGGCCTCAGAACTGATAATTAATGTAACGTTTAATGAGACACGCATAGCATTCCTGGAAAACGGCGTTCTTGTGGAGTTCTTCATAGAGAAGAAAAATGACAACAGCATGGTTGGCAACATATACAAAGGAAAAGTGGCGCGAATTGTTCCAGGCATGGATGCTGCCTTTGTCGATATCGGGCTGGAAAAATCAGCCTTCCTCTATGTTGGCGACATCATGCTCGATAGGATGATGTATGAAGAGTACGATGATTCTGATTACCCTGTTGCCCTCAATGAAAGAATCGAGGGCGTCCTTGAAGAAGGCCAGGAATTAATCGTCCAGGTTTCACGGGAACCTATCGGGCAAAAGGGCACGCGGGTTACCTCGAAGACAACCCTTCCCGGCAGGCTTCTTGTCCTCATGCCAGGAACTGAGCATATTGGAGTTTCCCGGAGGATTGAACAGGAAGACGAAAGAAAAAAACTTGCAACCATGCTCAAGGATGAGATATGCCCGAAGGGGTATGGACTCATTGCCAGAACCGCTTCGGAAGGTAAAACACCGGAAGAATTGAGGGCAGACCTTAACTTTCTCAAAAGGATATGGGAAAGTATACAGGAAAAGGCCAAAACCGTGCGTGCCCCTTCTATTTTGCATCAGGATCTTGGCATCATTTTCAGGGTAATACGGGACTTGCATTCCCACAACCTCAAAAAGATTATCGTTGACGACGTCTTTGTCTACGAGCGGGTTGGAGAATTTCTCAAAGACTACCTTCCAGAGGAAGGCTGTGAGGTGGTTCACTTCGACGAAAAGGATCCCATCTTTGAAGTCTTCGGGATTGAAGTTGAGATTGCGAAACTCCTGCAGAAGAAGATATGGCTGAAGTCTGGTGGTTACATTGTCCTTGATTACACCGAGGCCTTGACGGTGATCGATGTCAACACTGGCCGATATCTTGGGAGAAAAGATCTTGAGGATACGATACTCAGAACTAATCTCGAGGCCGTCAAGGAAATAGCCTACCAGATTCGGCTGCGCAATATTGGCGGCATCATCATCGTTGATTTTATAGACATGGAGCGCAAGGAATCCCGGGAAACTGTTTTCCAGACCCTTATGGACGCTTTGAAGAAGGACAGGATCAAAACCTTTGCATATCCAATCAGCGAGCTTGGCCTTGTTCAGATTACCCGCAAGCGGACACGACACAATATCGTAAACCTACTTACAGAGACTTGTCCCACGTGTGAGGGCTCGGCATATATAAAATCACGGTTCACAGTCTGTTATGAAGTGCTGCGTGAGCTCAGGACCTTTTGCCGAAAAGAGGGCGGTAAGCGGATCAATGTGTATCTTTCGCCGGAAGTCGCCAGCCTTCTTTACGAAGAGGAAAAAAGCTCCATAGAGTTTATTGAAAACACATACAACACAAAGGTCAATATTATCGCAAACCCAGAGTTTAGTGTCGATACATTCCGGGTAGAAGGGGCGCGTTAGTGGGTCTTGTTTTTGTTTGCCTGTATGTTGCGTGCGAGATTATAGCAAACGTTACAGCTGGAAGGCCCGTGTCTATTTTGGGGATTGTTGTACCATCAGCCGTTTTTATTTACACGCTCACATTCACCCTCGTTGATGTCATCCACGAGATTTATGGGAAGGAGGGTTCGAGAAAGGTGATTCTCGGAGCCTTTTTTGCAAACATTCTCCTCGCTATATACGCCTATCTCGTTATTCATCTTCCGGCACCTGCCTTTTTCCTGGACGCCAAATCCTATGAGACAGTTCTCGGGGCAACACCGAGGATAGTTTTTGCAAGCCTCACCGCATATCTTGTCAGCTCTATGATTGATGTTGAGATTTACCACTTGTGGAAAAAACATATACAAAAGGCAAAGTGGTCAAGGGTTCTTGTCAGCAACAGCGTTTCAACCCTCATTGACAGTTGTGTTTTTATAACCATTGCTTTTGCAGGTGTCATGCCGATACTGCCCCTTATCATAGGCCAGTATATTGTGAAAATGATCATAACTGTCTTCAGCCTCCCCTTGATATACACAACAGGTTTCAGAGTATCGATCGCGCGGTATGCAAAAAGCAGGCAATGGGCTATAGGTGATAGGAAAAGCGGGACGAGCGGGAAAGGAAGTAAGGGTTAAGAATAAAGGTGGAAAACAAAGGCGGGGTATCAAAGAATGTAGTTTTTTATCGATCACAGGTCGCGACCCCCCTCGTCCATCGTCTTGGTCTCGCCTTGGCGGGACGGTCGTCCATCGTCTCTCTTGCTCTAATTGTTTGGTCTCCGAACTATAAACTACGAACTCCGAACTGTTGATGACACATACCATCCTCTCCCCTGCAAAGGTTAATCTGTTCCTGAAGGTAGTCTCGAAAAGGCCTGACGGTTACCATAATATTGTCAGTATTGTTGATATTATATCCCTGTTCGACATCATCCATGTCGAGGAAATCCCTGACGATATTGTTACTGTTAAGGATGATAAAGGTGCATTGCCACAGGGCATGGCGAACACCATGTACCGTGCAATCATCGCCTTAAAGAAAAGATTCAAAATCAGTTCAGGCGTCCATGTATTTATTGAGAAAAAAATACCCATCGGAAGCGGTCTTGGAGGGCCAAGCAGCAATGCTGCCACAGTGCTAAGGGAGTTAATAAAACTTTGGAAGATCTCTGTCAGTGCAACCGAATTGAACGAAATCGGGGGCAGTATCGGTGCAGATGTACCACTGTTCCTGTATGGAAAACCATGCATAATGAGGGGGATCGGCGATGAAGTCTCGCCCATTGAGTTGCCGAACCTTTGGTACCTCATTATCTACCCAAACATGTCGATATCAACTCGAAGAGTCTATGAAGGTTTAAAAATCGTGTTGACAAAAAAGCAAAATGATATTAAATTGGTTGCGAAATTTAATAATACTCAGGAAATTTCTGCCATTTTGGAGAACGACCTTGAGAAAGTCGGTATTTTGCTGTGCCCGACAATTCAAACCATCAAAGACAGGTTAATTGAAACAGGGGCTGCAGGCGCACTGATGAGCGGGAGTGGCTCTTCGGTTTTTGGTATCTTTGAAACTGAAGAGGGAACAAAAAAAGCAATAGCTTCATTAACAGATATGGGAAGTGTTTTCATAACACAAAGCTTCAGATCGGGGGGGAGTTATGGAGGTTACCGGTGTTAAGATATTTCCTGTTAGTGATAGCCGCGTAAAGGCTTATGTTTCAATCGTTCTTGATGATTGTTTTATGGTGAGGGATTTAAAGGTAATACATGGGGACAGCAAGCTTTTTGTTGCTATGCCAAGTAAAAAAATGAAAGATGGCTCATATAGAGATACAGTCCATCCACTAGACAATACCACGAGGCAAAAGATCGAGGTGAGTGTTCTGAACGCCTATGAAAAGGAGTTAAATAAGCAACTAACTTTGTAAGACAGGCCATTGGGGTGTCGTCAAGCGGTAAGACACAGGCCTTTGGAGCCTGCATTCGGAGGTTCGAATCCTCCCACCCCAGAATATTCCACCAAGGAGCGACACGTGAATAAGTTAAGGATATTTACAGGAAATGCGAATGTAGCACTTGCCGAGAAGATTTGCAGCTTTCTCAAGATACCTCTTGGCAAAGCAAAAGTTGGTAGTTTCAGTGACGGCGAGGTGCAGGTCGAGATTACTGAAAGCGTTCGGGGGATGGATACTTTCGTGGTTCAGCCCACATGTCCACCGGTAAGCCAGAACCTGGTAGAGTTGCTGGTTATGCTCGACGCACTGAAACGAGCATCTGCCGAACGTATAACGGTTGTCATACCATACTATGGTTATGCACGTCAGGATCGGAAAGTCCTTCCCCGTACCTCTATTTCTGCACGGCTTGTTGCAGATCTGATAACAGTTGCCGGCGCTTCAAGAGTCCTGGCCATGGATCTCCACGCAGGACAGATCCAGGGCTTTTTTGACATTCCCGTTGACCATCTCTATGCCCTCCCGGTACACTTTAAGTATTTTGCAAAGATTAAGGGCGACATCGTTATAGTGTCTCCGGATGCTGGTGGTGTTGAGCGAGCACGAGAGTTAGGCAAGAGACTAAATGCCACCATCGCGATCATTGACAAAAGAAGGGAAAAAGCAAATGTCTCAAAGGTCATGCACGTTATTGGTAATGTAAGTAACAAGACCGCCATCCTCCTCGACGACATGATCGACACTGGGGGGACTATAGTCCAGGCATCAGAGGCCCTGATGCAAGATGGCACAAAGGCTGTCTACGCCTGCTGTACCCATCCGGTCCTTTCCGGAAACGCAGCTCAGAAGATTGAGAATTCCCCCATTAAAGAATTAATTGTAACGAACACAATACCCCTTTCAGAAGAGGCAAGCAAAGTAAAGAAGATTAAGGTGCTTGATGTGTCGCCAATCCTTGGTGAGGCAATAAAAAGGATTCACAAAGACGCATCAGTAAGTTCGCTTTTTATATAAAGTTCAACCCTGCTCGTACCTTCGTGGGAATATTTCCAGCGAGCACAGCGAGCAAGAAGGGGAGGCTCAGTCCCGCTTGGCGGGACGGAGGGGGCGACGTTAGCCCCGGTAACAGTTTACGCATATAACAGGAGGTTTGGAATGGAAGAAATATTATTAAGGGCAGAAACAAGAAAGGGCACCGGGAAAGGCGTGACCAGGAAACTCAGAAAAGAAGGGAATATACCAGCAGTACTCTACGGAAGGGGTGTAGAGTCGGTTCCAATAAAGATCTCTGCAAAAGAATGGGACACTCTCATGAGACGAGTAAGGAAGAACGTAATCCTTACCATGGAACTCCACGGTGATACAGGTAAAGAAAATAGGCCTGTCATGATAAAAAATATTCAACCAGGTTTTCTTGGTGATGATATTTGCCATATCGACTTTCTTCAGGTTTCCATGGAAAGAACGATAGAAATAGAAATACCTATTCACCTGATCGGAATTGCAAAAGGCGTCATTAACGGCGGCATTGTGGAGCAACATTTACGGTCGATTATGGTTGAATGCCTACCAACCCAGATTCCCGAGCAGATAGAAATCGATGTGACAAACCTTGAAATAGGTGACTCTATACATGTAAGTGACATTTCTCTCTCCGGAGTGAAACTTCTTGAGCATATGAATGTTGCAGTAGTAACAGTTATTCCTCCTGAAGCAGAAGAAAAACCTGTGGCCATTGAAGAGATAGAGCCTGAGAAAGCCGAGAAGAAGGAGGAATAGAATCCTTTTTGTTTTTACTATGCGGTCTTGGCAACAAAGGTTCTGAATATGCTTTCACCCGGCATAATATTGGCTACCTCGTTGTAGACAAGTTTTCTGAACGGTTTCATATCTCCATACAAAAACGCCTCTGTGGCTGTAAGGTTGGAGAATCAGAGGCGATCATCCTTGCGAAACCCAACACGTATATGAACCTTTCCGGGGGCCCTATAGCGTCCTTAGTACAGCGCAAATCTGTCTCTCCCGAGAGTCTTGTTGTCATTCATGACGACATCGATATGGAGTTCGGGAGGATACGGATACGTTGGAATGGGAGGGATGGCGGCCATAAAGGTGTCCGTTCTGTTGCGACTGCATTGCAATCACCCCTTTTTTACCGGATGAAGATTGGCATTGGCAGGAATCCCGCTATACCACCGGAAGAGTACGTCTTGTCAAGGTTTCAGAAAGATGAAGTAGAGGGCCTGGCAGATATCTTAGACCGAGCCGTAGATGCCCTCCACACCTTTGTTTTTGAGAGCATAGAAAAGGCAATGAGCATGTTTAATAGACAGTGAGCAGAGAGCAGCCAACTGTGAGCACAAATTATAGAAAGTATGAGGAAAATTTTTAGGCTTACAATGCTTTCCGTCACTTCTGATAAGAAATTTTATTCGATTTTTGCTGCTTACTGCTTAGTGCTTACTGTTCACTCGATGACGGAGTCATAATGAGTTGGTCTTGTGGAATTATTGGCTTACCGAATTCAGGAAAATCAACCATTTTTAATGCACTGACCACCCTTACTGTACCGTGCCAGCCCTACCCCTTCTGTACCATCGAACCAAACGTCGGTATTGTTGCAGTGCCTGATGAACGGCTAGTAAAGCTGGCAGAGATCCTTAAACCTGAAAAGGTCACGCCTACAACCATCGAATTCATCGACGTTGCCGGCCTCATCAAGGATGCCCACAAGGGAGAAGGCCTTGGCAACAGGTTTCTCTCCCATATACGAAATGTGGACGCTATTGCCCACGTGATACGGTGCTTTGGAACAAAAAATGTTCCCCACGTATACTCTGAAATAGACCCTAAAAGGGATATGGAGATCGTGGAAACAGAGATCATTATCTCTGACCTGGAGATCGTGGAGGAAAGGCTCGATAAGCTGAACAGGCTTGCCAAGGTGTCAAAGGAAAAAGGGGACAATGAGATAGAGCTTCTAACTCGTATTAAATCATCCCTTGAGCGAAGCTCCTTTGTGAACATGGAAGATTTTGATCACGGGGACAAGGAAATTGTGCATTCCTTCAACCTTATCACTACCAAACCCATCTTTTATGTTGCAAATATCGACGAGGAGGCCTTGGGGAATTTGCCCATCGCCCTTCTGGAAGATCTTGTCCGGTCAAAGGGCAGCAGGCTTGTCTACATATGCGGCAAGCTTGAACAAGACCTGATTGACCTGTCTCCTGATGAACGAAAATCATACATGGATCTTTATGGCATGACAGAGATGTCCATAGAGAAGGTAATCAAGGTGGGCTATGAGATGCTGGGCCTCATCACCTTTTACACGATAGTGGGGAAAGAAATGAGGGCTTGGACAATCCCGAAGAACACAACCTGTGTGAAGGCTGCCGGCAAGATACACACGGACATGGAAAGAGGCTTCATAAAGGCTGAAGTTATCAATGCGAGCGATTTTGTACTATATGGCTCGGAACATGCCGCCCGGGAACATGGTGCCCTGAAGATCGAAGGCAAAGAATATATCGTCAAAGACGGCGATATCCTCCATATACGGTTTAACGTATAAGCTTGTAGTAAGAAACCTGTGACGTGTTACGCATCATCGGATAATCCTGGATTTTCCAATAGGGTGTGTACGGTGTCAGGCTATTCCCCGCAAACACGACTCTATCCTCCTACTGCTTTAATCATCACGAAGGAAGAATAAAGAGTTATTGAATTATTGAACCCCGTCCCCCCCCCCAAGCATACAATAATCTCTGTAAGCATTACTGAGAGTGAGCAGTGACGCAAGAGTTGTTGGTAACATCTATTATTCGCTTAGGCCAGGTGTAGACATAGGAAAGGGTTTACGACTGAATCAGCGCCCTGATGGGCAAGACTTTTATTGACTTGCACACCTTTTCGTGGGATAAGGTGTTAAAATGGAAGCCTACGAGCTTCAATTCAATAAAAGGGGTGTTCGAGCATGGCGAAAGGAAAGGTTAAGTGGTTCAATGAGTCGAAAGGTTTTGGATTCATTTCCCAGGAGGACGGAGAAGATATTTTTGTCCATTTTTCAGCGATTCAGGGGGAAGGCTTTAAGACTTTGTCGGAAGGAGACCAGGTTGAATTTGACGTCGCTAAGGGACCGAAAGGCCCAAACGCAGCAAATGTGAGGAAAGTAAAAGCCTGAGAGATAGGGTCGGGGTAGGGGCGTCGGTTAGTCCCTTTTCGTGGTAACTACCGGCAGACAGCAGATCACACACTTCATGTCAGACGATGTGTTATGGCTGTTCGCATGCCCCCGTTCTTGCCCCCATTTACGGTAATCTGTTGAACCTTTTCAAGGCCGCAACCGGAATGGGTTGGCTTCCCTTTTCCTGGTGCTGCTCAAAAACTACTTGTCTTTATACTTGAACGATATATTCATTCTCACCCTGTAGCTTACCACCTTCCCGTTTTCCACCGCTACATCCTGCTTGACCACCTCACCGATACGGAGATCCTTGACGGTCTTTCCCGCGGTTTCTATGGCAAGCTTTGCTGCGTCTTCCCATGACTTCGTGCTGGTCCCCACGACTTCGTTCACGACATAAACGCTCATAACAGCCTCCTTGTGCATTATTTTGTTTTAAGGACATATAGTTTTGTTAATAGCACAAAGAATGTACATGTCAAGCAAATGTGTACGTACACGTGAGCAAAGATAGCTACTCAATACTGATGACCGTAGTTTTGTATTTCCTTTTGCCATAATCCAGAGGATGTCAGTGACGCCTGTCGAGGGCTTGTCAATCAGTGGGGGAGAACTTCGAAGGGGTATGACCGTTCTACAAAAACAGGGTGGATTCCATAGGCTTCACAGAGGCTCCCACGCGTTGAAGGGTCTGTCATCCACTTTCATTGAAGAGGGGCAAAATTAAATTAGTTTTTACTTCGTCTCAAATAATCCCTTCAATTACTCGTTGCCTTGGGCTACCCACCCTTTGTTATAAGTAAAGCAGGTATTTTCTACTTGTCAAGCGCTATTTTTCTTCATTGAACCGTTCAGCCGCAAAGATTTGTGGGATGAGAGGTGCACCTACCAACGAAGCATGCAAGCCTTGTCCGCGATGTGAGGATTACGGCATGAAGTATGGACAAAAATGGCAGGGTGATTGCTTGCCCTTCCTTTAAAGTGTTTGTTATGATTACCCTTACGCTTTCCTTCCTCTGGCACGATACTAACCGAATCAGTGCCTGCGATGTCTGTTCCATCATTGCACTTTCCCATTAATGTGGCTTCTGTGTCATTTGCTTCGATATCTAGATCTTGTGAGTCGAAATGAAGAAGCATATCCATATCGCCATCGTTGTCTATATCAGTCATCTTCGATTTCGTTGGCGATGCATTGGCAAATGTCACGGTGTCTGAATCAACTGTGATTGCGTCAAACTCAGTTGTCGTCAGAATCGCCACAGGTATCGAACCCTTAGATTTCAAATTAATAGAATTGGGGTAGCCCCCTGGCTTGATGTCGATGAGAATAGAAACAGGGGAATGTTCTGGGGCAGGGGGATTGGGGGCAGGGTCAGGTATGTTAGCTCCAAACTCAGCCTGGAATCGGAGGTCTAATTCGTTGACAGCGATCCATGTTGTCATATCATGAGTCCAGAAACCATTACCACCCGCATAAGGGTAGCCTTCAACATAATGAACACTTTCCAAATTGTATCCCTGTAAGTCGATGACCGCACCGTAGAGATTACCCTTAGTCAGGACGAGATTAATTCCAGTAACGAGTATGTCGCTCGTTACAGTAGGCCAGTCCATGGTTACGCTGTAAAGCGCCGTGCCTGCTGGATTCTCCTCAAACCACTCGAAGATTGAGAATGTCAAATTACCACCCTCGGGTCGTGGCGCAATCCCAAACGTGAAACTCTCAAGGACATTGTCGGCAGGCGCTATGAAGGTCTGGCCAATGCCCGTAAAGTTATTCGTGACACCCGCCGTTGGGGATTCATATGTGTCTATTAATGTACTGGCCAAAACAGTTCCCGCATACAATACAATCGCTATAGTCAATATTACCATATTCCTTTTCATACATACCCCCTGACCCACACAGTGATTTCGGGTGTCCGTGCAACGCAGGACATAAACCGTATTATGTAACAACTTATTATTTTAAGCAGTTATAATATCTCTGTATCACCAAGAAAATGATATTTGTCAAGATAAAGCAAACTCGAGCTAGATACTCGTTAACGAAGTGGGAACAAAACTTTATTAATCAAACACAGAGTAATAAGGACTCAATGGTAATGTTCTAGGAATTCTCTGCCCTTCATCGGCAGAAATTCAAGATGAATGTAACGTATAGCAGGAAGAAGTCGGTACTCGTCCTGTAAATATAACGAGAAAATTGACAATAACCGAAGTGTTGAAAACAACCCCCCGCGACGACCCCTAGCCTCCACAGACTGGTCATTTACCTCAAATAATCCAGGAAAACATAATGTCGGGTAATCCTTAAACAAACCGTTGTGTGGCAAGGAAGCTTGGTCTTTAGTTCCGAAGGTTCACGGGAAAATAAACGAGCCCACACCATGGGCGAGAAGGAGAGGCTCGGTCCCGCTTGGCGGGATTGAGCGGGCTACGTGAGCCCCGTTAATAGGATCGCCCGACGCCGATGCTTATCCTTATGGAAAATCAGCGGTTATCTTACTTCATTTGGCGCCCTACTTTTAACTTATTGCTTTCTTTTCATCCTTTCCAGCCTTTCCCGTTCGTCTTGCCCTTCCCGCCTATTGCCTCTTGCCCATCGCCCAGAGCCTTGTATAAATATATCTAATAGCTGTAAGCTGATAGCGAAAAATCCGTTATTGACAGATTTTGACCAGTGATGGGTCCCCAACCACTCATCCACTCAACGACTCAACTATACCTTTCTTTCCCCATTGGAGTTTTTTTAAGCTGAATGCTTGCTGTTTGCTAAGAGCCCAAGGTCTGTTGTATGATTTTGTCACCTATGGAACTTTTTGGAGGCGACATCAAGTCGGACAGGGATTCAAGAAAACCCCTCGCCGACCGTATCAGGCCAAAAAAACTCGATGATGTCGTCGGGCAGGAACATCTTCTGGGGAAAGGAAAAATACTCAGGGTGCTCCTTGACAAAAAAGATTTGCCCTCCATGATCTTCTGGGGCCCAAGCGGCGTTGGAAAAACCACCCTTGGCTGGCTCATAGGAAGGCACATGAAACTTCCTTATGTTTCATTGAGCGCAGTGAGCATAGGTATTAAAGAGGTTAAGGAGATCATTCAAAAGGCAAAGTTTCAGAAGATTATCCTCTTCATTGACGAGTTCCACCGGTTTAACAAGCTTCAGCAGGACACATTTCTCCCCCACGCCGAAAATGGCGACATTCTCTTAATTGGCGCTACTACAGAGAACCCTTCATTCGAGATCATTTCCCCCCTCCTCTCCCGGATGAAAGTTCTTACCCTAAAGGCCCTCACGCAGGAAGACCTCGTCACCATACTCAAACGGGCCCTCAATGAGGATAATGAGCTCAAAAATGCTTCCCTGAAGGTAGATGATACCACCATAGAAGAGCTTGCCCTTCTTGCGAATGGAGATGCCCGCAAGGCCCTCAATCTTCTTGAGGTGTGTTTTAAAATGGTCAAAGAGGAAGGTAAGGGGGAATCTGTTATCGATCGCGATGTTTTACGGGAGGCCTATCAAAGAAATATTGCTGTCTACGATAAGAAAGGTGAGATGCACTACGACCTCATCAGTGCCCTCCACAAGAGCATGCGGGGATCAGACCCTGATGCATCCCTCTACTGGCTTGCACGCATGCTCGAAGGCGGTGAAGATCCACTGTATATTCTTCGGAGGATGGTGCGATTTGCCTCCGAAGATGTAGGAAATGCCGATCCCCAGGCTCTTTCGCTTACTATGGTCGCCATGGAGGCCTTCAATTTTATTGGACCACCTGAGGGTTACCTTGCTCTTGCCCAGGCCTGTATTTACCTCTCCCTCTGCGAGAAAAGTAATGCCATTTACATCGCGTATAACCGTGCAAGTTCAGATGCCCGTGAATTACCAGAGTATCCAGTGCCCCTCCACATACGCAATGCCCCCACAAAGCTCATGAAAGAACTTGGTTACGGCGAGGTCTATCTATACCCTCACGACTACAAGGATGGCATTGTTCAACAGGAGTACTTTCCACCTGAAATGAAGGACAAGCGCTACTACTTCCCGAGGAATAGAGGGTATGAGCAGAAACTTCTCGCATTTATGGAGAAAGCGAGGAAGGTAAGGGGGAAAGACAGCTCATAGCTGAGAGCTGCGAGCAGCAAGCAGTAAACGGTGATCGGTTATCGGTAAACTGTCAACTGTGAACCGTGAACGGCAATACTTTAAATAAACAGGAACAGGCGGAAATGGAGATATCTGAAAATAAGCTCATAAGCAAAATCAGGAGATTCGAAGATAAATCGAGCAACGTACTCCGCGGAATTGGCGATGACGGGGCTGTGATGAAGCTGTCTCAAGGGTCTTATGTTCTGGTTCAGGACGCCATGGTTGAGCATGTCCATTTCAAATTCTCCTTTGTGGATCCTTATGATGTGGGAAAAAAAGCAGTCTACGTAAATATCTCAGACATACTATCCATGGGCGCCCTCCCTCTCTATTTCCTTGTCACCATCGGGATTACTCCTACCCTGACATCCAAGGACATCACCCTCCTCTACCAAGGCATGAGACAGGCCGCACGGGAGTTCGGCGCAATCATGATAGGCGGTGACACAACCGAGTCCAAGAATGATTTTTTTATTGACATATCCATGATTGGAAAGCTCGTTACAAAAGCCTATCTTGGGAGAGACAAGGCCAGGGAAGGTGATTTGATTGCTGTTACCGGCCCCCTCGGAGAGAGCGCATACGGGCTCTCTCTTTTTCTGGAAGGCAAACCCATTAAGGGAATGTCACGCTTCGTGAAACGGTACGCAAGTCCCAAGCCTCCCTACGCCGTGTGGAAAGAAATAGTTAAACATGATATAACAAGGTCCATGATGGACATAAGCGATGGCCTTCTTATTGATCTCGGAAGGATGATGACTGAGAGCAGAAAGGGTGCTGTAATACATCTTGAAAGATTGCCAATCCCTTCCCTGCTTCGAAAAGAAAACAAGGAAATTCTCGCTCTTTCCGGCGGTGAAGACTACCAGCTTCTTTTTACCTTTCCGAGGACTAAATTGGAAAAGGTTCAAAGGATCATCGCGCAGGGCCACCCTATCAGCATTATTGGTGAGGTCATACGAGGGAAAGGAGTCAAAGTCCTCTCCCGGGGAAATACCTATGAAACCCCTGTAAAAGGCTACGAACATTTCGGAGATTCACGGTGAAAAAACACATCTTCGTCAAAGATATCACAAAAGAGCACATGGATATCAGCGATCTTTTTATCGTTACTAAGAAAGGGGTATATTCAACAAAGAATAACACGAAATATATGAGTATCGGGCTGAGGGATGCAACAGGGGTTATCGAAGGCAAGGTCTGGGAACGGGTGGATGAGATCCAGGATACGTTTGATAAAAATGACCTCGTCTACGTGAAATCAAAAAGTCGTTTCTACCAGGAAAAGCCTCAATTGAATATTTCAGACATTAAAAGAATTAACGAAATCCTTACCCTCAATGAAATGAAGGCATTTCTCCCCGAGGGACAACGTGGCAACGACTTGGTACGTGAAGAATTCATGGGGCTCATTGACAGCATACAATCCTCTTCTATCAGGTCACTTTTTTCTGTCTTAACAGAACGAAGTGGGCTCGCCGAAAAGTTCTATTCATATCCTGCCTCCATCGGGGTTCATCATGTTTATCTTGGTGGACTTCTTGAACATTCAGTCGCAGTTGCTCACATGGCGAAAGAGGCCGTGAAATTTTGTGGCGGTAATCTTGACGTTGTCATTGCGGGCAGTCTTTTTCATGACATCGGGAAGATCGATGAGATGGAAATTAAGGGAGCATTTCGTTATTCAGACAAAGGCAGGCTCCTTGGGCATATTGCCCTGGGTGTTGTAATTTTCGAAGCGTTGGTAAATGAAGTAAAGGATTTCCCTCAGCAAATCAGCGATATACTCAAACACATCATCATAAGTCACCACGGCGTAGAGGAATGGGGCTCGCCGAGAAAACCCATGACCATTGAAGCCTTGATGGTACACTATATCGACAACCTTGATGCGAAGGTTATGGGTGTAAAAGAGCACATGAAAGAAAACATGGAAGATGAACTATGGACTACCTATCATAGGCTCTATGAATCACGTTTTTACAAAATCCCGGAAGGCATCAATGGAGATTAGAAGGGTCTTTGTTGATAAACTCAAAATTAAGAACAACCTTGTTCTTGTCACCGGACCAATGCAAAAATACATCGGAAGTGTTTTAAGGAAAAATGCCGGTGACCGGATTGACCTCATCGATGGAAAAGGCTACTTGTACAGGTGTACCGTTAACACCATTAAGAACAAGGAGGTATTCCTCCAAATACTGGATGTTGTTCATCGGCCCGAGGAAAAGAGACCTAAGGTCACGCTCTGTGTAAGCCCCATTAAGGGCCCACGGATGGATTGGCTTGTTGAAAAAGCCACTGAACTCGGTGTCGACCGAATCCTGCCAACGGTCTTTAACAGAACGCTTATTAAAATTGAAGACAAGGAGAAGGGAAAGCTTGAGAGGTGGAAGAAGCTCGCCATTGAGGCATCCCGTCAATCAGGAAGGTTTACCATCCCTGAGGTCATACAACCTACTCCACTCAGAGGAATACTCTCTCACATAGACGGTGTACAAAATAAATGGGTCCTTTACGAGAAGGAAAAGAAAACATCTGTCAAAGACGTTATATCTTCACAGAGAGAAAATGGTATCTGTATTGTAATCGGCCCGGAAGGTGGATTCGAGGAGTCTGAAATCAAGTGGCTCACCGAGAATGGTTTCATCTCGTGCACCCTTGGAGAGAACATCTTCAGGGCCGAAACGACGCCATTGGTGATACTCTCAATAATCCTTTACGAATATAGTAAAAAATGAGGAATGCATCAATTTTCTTCAGACTTCTTGCATTTGTTATAGACATTCTTGTGCTTTTCTTCTTCATGTGTTTACTATTTATTGCAACCATTGCCGGGTATTCGCTGTCTCCTCAATCCTTTTCTGCCCCCCAAGCTTCTCTGCTTGTTTTTTTCTTTGTGTGTGGGTCATTCTTGGCGTCTATCTTTTATTTTACCTACCTGACCATGGAAGGTGGTGTGACTGTTGGAAAACGCTTTTTTCAATTAAAGGTTGTACGACAGGGTGGATCAGGATTAAGCTCCTTTAGGGCTTTTGTCCGAAGCATGCTCTACCCATTATCGCTTACCTTCTGGTTTATCAGCCTTCTTATGGCGCTTTTTTTTGAGGGTCGCATGA
>Ga0351959_1090_pt1 | contig 24160 bp, 24 predicted proteins | sample TotcelT113001M13_FD_206836 | JGI IMG/M metagenome (GOLD analysis project Ga0351959, IMG submission 206836) | Enriched cells from coal bed in the Powder River Basin, Montana, United States - Total cells T11 rep3 HSBNCT.T11.300.1.M13 ...
GCAGCACTCAAGGCATCCGAACTAAAGTATCGGAACATTTTTGAAAATGCTATGGAAGGTATTTTCCAGACAGGAATCAATGGTGAAATCCTCAGCGCAAACCCTTCTTTTGCACGCCTTTTCGGGTATAGGTCATCACAAGAAATCATGAGGATGGTTAAGGATATCCGCTACGAAATTTATGCAGATGAAAGACAGCGGAATGAATTGCGACGTCTTCTCGATAAACAGGGATTCGTTCGCAATTTTGAGGTCCTATGCCGAAGGAAAGATGGACAAAGGATATGGATCAGCATCAATATAAGGGCTGTAAAGGACAACAATAACAGAATCCTTTTCTATGAAGGGACACTTGTGGACATCACTGAACGGAAGATGATCCAGGATGATTTAGAAAATAAATCAAGAAGCCTCGAGGAAACAAATGCTGCACTCAGGGTTTTGCTCAAACAGAGAGAAGAAGACAAGACTGATCTCGAAGAGAAGGTCTTGCACAATATCAAGGAACTGGTTCTTCCCTATGTTGATAAGCTTCGCGCAGGACAACAAAATAAGGACACGGTCATTGTCGATATCGTGGAAAGTAACTTGAACGAGATTCTTTCGCCCTTCATCAAGAGCATGGCATCCAAATATGCCAATTTTACCCCCAAGGAAATCCAGATAGCCGACCTCATGAAAAAAGGGAAGACAACCAAGGAGATATCAACAATCCTTAACCTTTCGCCAAGGACAATAGACATACATCGTTACAACATCAGAAGAAAGCTCAATATCAACAAAAAGAAAGTCAATCTTCAGTCTTATCTCCTAACTCTTACATAGTTAATACTTATTTTTAATAGGTAATTATTACGTAATTCATTGATATACTCTTATTCTTTTTTTCAGCCATAATCGTAACATGACAACATTGACACAATATGAAAACAGTTCAGCCAGGCAGTTGACCATCTTGTCTGGCTTGGACATTATTGTGAGAACGTCGAAAGGAGGTAACCACACAATGAAACTTCAAAGAGTGCTTGTGTTGATCCTCATAATTTTCGTAATTCTTTGTAATGGCTGTTCGCTTAAGAAAATCGCAATGAACCATCTTGGCGACGCTTTAGCAAAAGGTGGATCCACCTTCTCTTCTGATAATGATCCTGAAATGATCAAGGCGGCTGCACCCTTCAGCCTCAAATTCATGGAGGGCGTCCTTGCAGAAACTCCCGGACATGCAGGACTCCTCCTTGCGCTCTCCAGCGGATTCACCCAGTATGCATTCGCATTTGTTGTCCAGGAGGCTGATGAAGCTGAAGAGAATGATCTGACCAGAGCCGTGGAAACACGTACACGTGCCTTACGCCTCTACCTGCGGGCGAGAGATTACGGGTTACGGGCACTCGATGTCCGTCATCCGGGCTTCGTGGAGGCGTTTCACAATGAACCGGAAAAAGTTGTCCAAAATTTAGGAAAAAACGATGTACCCCATGTCTACTGGACAGCAGTTTCCTGGGCAGGCGCTATATCGATGGCAAAGGACAACGCAGACCTCATTGCCGATCTTCCCAAGGTAGAGGCACTCATTGACAGAGCACTTGTACTCGATGAAGCCTTCGACTACGGGGCCATTCACTCTTTCCTCATCGCATACGACATGAATCGCCTATCTGGCACTGGCGACCCGGAAGAAAGGGCACGAAAACATTTTGCGAGAGCAGTTAAGTTAAGCGACCGCAAACAGGCGGGTCCGTATGTGACCTTTGCTGAGTCAGTATCTCTTTCAAAACAAGACAAGGAAGAGTTCAAACTTTTGCTCGAAAAGGCACTTGCAATCAATGTTGATGCAAAACCAGAGTGGAGACTGGCAAATGTCATCATGCAAAGAAAAGCCCGTTGGTTGCTTCAGCGAATTGACAGACTATTTGTCAACTGAGGCGATGGACTTTAACCGTAAGGAGGAAAAGAACATGAAAAATATAACAAGAAATATTCTTCTGGCAACAATTCTTTCCCTGGCAGCCTTCCTGGTACAACCATCTGTGGTATCAGGCCAAAACAAGCCATTCGAAATTCGGCTTGCCACTCTTGCGCCCATGGGAACAAGCCCCCACCTTGCACTACTCAGGATGGGAGAAAAGTGGCAGAAATTTTCGGGTGGCAAGGTCAAACTCTCGGTCATCGGCAGTTATCGGGCAGGCGGAGAGGCAGCCATGGTAGACAAGATGGGCGTTGGCGGCATAGACGGAGCACTCATGACTGTTGTGGGACTCTCAAAAATAAACAAGGACGCGGCAGGAATGAGCAACATCCCGATGATCTACAGGTCTCTGGAAGAGGTAGACTATGTGGAGGAGAAATTCGGCGCCGAACTCTCAAAAACAATGGAACAGAAGGGGTTTATCGTACTTTTCTGGACTGACATAGGGTGGATAAGGCACTTCTCAGTCCAACCTATTATGTATCCCCATGACTTAAAGAAGATGAAGATGTTCGCATGGGCAGGAAATCCTGAGCAGGTAGATATAATGAAAGAATGGGGAACAACCCCGGTCTCCCTTGAACCATCTGATATCCTCTCATCTCTTTCTACAGGCATGATCAACGTAGTGTCAGCGACTCCTTTTTCGGCGAACGCTGGCCAGTACGCAAGAGTTGCAAAATACATGCTGGAGATCAACTGGGGCCCGCTTGTCGGTGGGGCAGTTATCAGGAAACAAGTATGGGAAAAAATTCCCGCAGAGTTAAGGCAGGAATTTCTCAGGATATCTGCCGAAACAGGGAGGGAAATAAAGGAGGCTGGAAGAAAAGAAAGCAATGATGCCGTTGAGGTAATGAAAAAGAAACAAGGTCTGAATGTATTTGTCCCATCGCCACAAGTAAACGAGGAATGGAGACAAGCCATGAGAGCTGTATACCCAAAAATCCGCAACTCTATGGTAACTGCGGACAGTTTTGACAGGGTAGAGAGCCTTTTGAGGGGGTACCATGGAAAAAACATTGCAAATAAATAACGCAGGTTCCTTGGACACAATAGATTCCCACGGGCAAGCTCATGGCACTACACCATATAAGCTGAGAGTAGATGATAAACCGTATACACCCACGATTGAAAGCGTGATCCTCTGTCCGGCTCGTGTCTTTCGTGGGAAGCTAGACAGCGAATGCAATGAGCATGAAGGGGAGGCTCTGGCAGCTTTGCTGGTGGAGGGGGCGACGCAAGCCCCTGTAATGGAAGGTCTATATCCCGCTCAGGCGGGATGGAAAGGGGCGGCGCAAGCCCCTGTAGAGGCAGGGGAAGTCCTCCCTGAAGCCTCTGTTGGGCGGAAGCCACTCTCATCAACCGTGGCGCATATCTTCGAGGGTCTTGAAAATGGACTGATGGTTGTGGCCCTGGGTCTGATGATGGCGCTGCCCCTTGCCGAAAGTTTGCTCCGGAGGGTTTTTGGCATTGGAATCATTGGCTCAGCAGTATTCGTACAACACCTGGTGTTGTATGTGGGTATGCTGGGAAGCGTTATTGCAGCTCGCAGGGGACGCCTCCTCTCAATCTCCTTTGTCACAACATATCTTAAGGGCAAATGGAAAACAGCCGCTTCAGTCTATGCAAATTCATTCGCCGTTGTCATCGCTTGTTACCTGGTTATTGCCAGTATACAATTTATTCTTGCCAAGAATACGGTTGGTGACACCCTGATCCACGGAGTCACCCTCTGGCCTGTCCTTTTGATCCTGCCCACTGGTTTCGCCCTCATTGCCGGCCGTACATTCCTTCAGATTTCTTCATCGTGGATGATTAGATGTCTTGCATTTCTTGTTATCGCTGCTATGCTTGTAATAAGTATTGTGGTGTCGCCCGAGAGCCTGGTCCTGCCAGCCATTGTAGGACTTTTCGTCGCTTCTGTTCTTGGAGCGCCAATCTTCACAATACTCGGTGGTGCGGCCATGATCCTCTTCTGGGGAAACGGACAACCAATCGCTATGGTACCCATCAATCATTACCGGCTTACTGTCGACCCGACTCTGCCAATTATTCCGCTTTTCACCCTCGTTGGATATCTTCTTGCAGAAAGCGGGGCAGCACATAGACTCCTTGTTATATTCCAGACCATCTTTGCAAGAATACGTGGCGGCGCAGCTATTGTTACCACTGTTGTTTGTGCCCTATTCACCGCTTTCACAGGCGCTTCAGGCGTTACCATTCTTGCCCTGGGAGGACTCCTCATGCCTATTCTGATTTCCTCCCGGTATTCGCAGCGAAATGCCCTCGGCCTGCTCACCGGCGCAGGCTCCCTTGGCCTTCTCTTTCCACCTAGCCTTCCTCCAATTCTCTACGCTGTTGTGGCAACAACAATCGGCAGCGAGATAACCATGGGCAGTATTTTCCTGGCAGGTCTTGTGCCTGGGGTTCTCCTTCTCATGCTTACCTGGTGGTGGGGCATACGGTCTGACCCTTCAAGACACATTCAAGAAAGAATGCCAGGAACCACAGCTCTCAAGGCATTATTTCGGGCTAAGTGGGAGCTTATGCTTCCCGTTGTGGCCCTTGTGGCCCTTTTCTCCGGCATCGCCACTCCCGTGGAAGCTGCTGCCTTCACTGCCCTCTATGCCCTCATCATCGAGGTCTGTGTGTATCGTGACCTGAAGTTTTTCCGGGATGTTCCAAGGGTCATGATGGAGTGTGGCCTTTTGGTTGGTGGCGTTCTCCTTATCCTCGGTGTTGCCATGGGATTCACCGATTTCCTTTTTACTGCAAGCGTACCGGAAAGGCTCGTGGAATGGGCAAAAGGCTCCATCCACTCCAAATGGGTATTTATCATCGCCTTGAACATTTTTCTCCTTGTTGTTGGCTGCCTGATGGATATCTATTCCGCCATCGTTGTTGTTGCTCCATTGATCATCCCTTTAGGTATCGAATTCGGCATCGATCCACTTCATCTGGCAATTATATTTCTTGCAAATATGGAATTAGGATTTCTTACGCCACCGGTGGGGATGAACCTTTTCCTGTCTGCTTACCGGTTTAATGTACCAATGTCCGAGGTAATACGATCTATCCTGCCCATACTCATGGTTCTCATGGCCGGGGTATTGCTCATTTCCTATGTGCCTTTTTTGACAACTGCCCTACCCCATCTCTTTCAGGCTGTGGGAAGGTGACCGTGAAATCTTACAAACTTACTACTATGGAGGTATCTCAATGTACAGAATAGGACTTGATATCGGTTCTGTGAGTGTCAACATCGTTGTAATGAATAAAACCGGAATTATTACTGATACACGGTACATTCGCCACATGGGCAGGCCTTTTCAGGCAGGAAAAGAAGCCCTGGAGGAAATATCCGGTAAATTCGAGGTCGATTTTGTGTCTACTACCGGAACTGGAGCTAAGGATTTTGCCGCCCTCATCGGTGCATCTTTTGTGAATGAAATTGTTGCCCTTGCCAAGGCATTTGACCACCTCTATCCCCAGGTACTCAGTGTGATCGACATTGGAGGAGAGGACTCAAAACTCATACTTTTCGAGAAGGATGGCGCAGATGAGAGACTTCGCGTCAAGGATTTTTCCATGAATGCACTCTGTGCTGCCGGCACAGGATCTTTTCTCGATCAGCAGGCCTCCCGGCTTCGTTTTACTATCGAAGAATTTTCCGAGGTTGCGCTGAAATCGACAAACCCCCCAAGGATTGCCGGGCGGTGCACTGTTTTTGCCAAATCAGACATGATCCATCTCCAACAGATTGCGACACCGGATTACGAGATTGTAGCAGGCCTCTGCTATGCCCTGGCAAGGAACTTCAAGGGGAATATCGCAAAGGGAAGGGATATTACTGCCCCGGTTGCCTTTGTGGGCGGCGTGGCAGCAAATGCTGCAATGCGCCGCGCCCTGATGGACGTCTTTTCTCTCGACAATACGCACTTTCTTGTCCCGGAATATTTCACCTCAATGGGGGCTGTGGGCGCTATTTATGCCGTTCTGGATGAACCAACGTTGCGTAACCAATACCGGGGGCTCGAAAGCCTAAGTGAGTGTCTCATGGGAGATAATGTCAGGACAGCTCACGAGCCGCTGGCCATCTCTGACGAAAACCTCCGCATCTCTTATGATATGAAGCCTGTCAACGGACAGACACAAGTCTACCTTGGTGTTGATGTAGGTTCAATCAGCACCAACCTCGTAGTAATAGACGAGGACAAGAATGTTCTTACAAAGCGATATCTCATGACGGAAGGACGCCCCCTCGAAGCCGTCAAAAGAGGACTTGCCGAGATAGGAGCCGAGGTAGGAGATCAGGTCGAGATTCTTGGCGCTGGAACCACCGGATCAGGTCGCTACCTGACTGCCGACTTCATCGGTGCCGACATTGTGAGAAACGAGATCACAGCCCAGGCTGAGGCAGCCATTCATATTGACCCTGAAGTGGACACCGTTTTCGAGATCGGGGGCCAGGACTCCAAGTACATCAGCATTGACAATGGTGTCATAGTCGATTTCGAGATGAACAAGGCATGCGCTGCAGGTACAGGTTCTTTCCTCGAAGAACAGGCAGAGCGCCTCGGGATTTCGATTAAAGAGGAATTTGGCAATCTTGCCCTGTCCGCAGAAAAACCAGTAAAGATGGGGGAGAGGTGCACGGTTTTTATCGAATCGGACCTCGTTCACCACCAGCAGATGGGTGAGGGAACAGGCGACATTGTGAGCGGTCTCTCGTATTCCATTGTCGCAAACTATCTCAACAAGGTAGTGGGTGACAGGAGGGTGGGAGAAAAAATCTTTTTTCAGGGTGGCACGGCCTTCAACAAAGGGGTCGTGGCTGCCTTTGAGAAGACAGTTGGCAAACAGATCAAGGTACCCTCTCACCATGATGTTACCGGTGCTATCGGTGCAGCCCTCCTGGCAATGAAAGAAAAGACCTGGGAGAAAAGCACCTTCAAGGGCTTTGACCTCAGCAAACGGCCATATCAGATCGAAACCTTCGAATGCAAAGGGTGTGAAAACCTCTGCGAGATCAGGAAGGTAAGCGTTGAAAACGAGAGTCCTCTTTTTTACGGCAGCAGGTGTGAAAAGTACGACGTGGTGAGACGTAGCGAGAAAAGAGACATGGCAGATCTCTTCAAGGTGCGGGACGAACTCCTCCAAACCACCTATGACCGCACGATTGACGGTGAGCCCATCGGTGTTCCAAAGATCCTTAGTATGTGGGAATTCATGCCATTCTGGAAAGCCTTTCTTACTGAACTCGGATTCTCGCCGGTCTTCTCTGACCCTACCAACAAGAAGACAATCCGCGAAGGGGTCGAGAGTATCATCGTGGAAACATGTTTTCCCATAAAGCTCACCCATGGTCACGTACTCAATGTCATCAATAAGGGTATAAAACGGATATTCATACCCAGCGTGATCAACATGAGACGGCTCTCAACGAATGCGCCCAATGCCTTCGCCTGCCCTTACGCACAATCTATTCCATACAGCATTAGGGCATCGATCGATTTTGAGGTACGCGACGTTACGGTGGACACACCGATCGTCTATTTCGGCAAGAGCAGACGAGAAGTGTTTGAGAATCTAATAACTTACGGAAGAGAGATAAAACGTTCGAAGTCAGAGGTAAAAAAGGCTGTTGCCTCAGCCTTCGAAGCGCAGGAAACATTCTACAGGAAAATAGCTCAAATCGGGGCAGAAACGCTTTCATCTTTGAGCGACAATGACAAAGCGATGGTAATAATCGGCAGGCCTTACAACAGCGCAGATCCAGGTGCGAATCTCAACATTCATAAAAAACTGATGGATCTTGGTGTTCATTCGATACCCATGGACATGTTGCCTGTTGCTGAAAATACAATCAACGAAGACGATCTCGAAAGCATGTACTGGGGTTATGGGCAGAAAATACTGCGAGCTGCAAGAAGTATAAAAAAACTAACGAACATATACGGCATATATGTAACCAGCTTCGGATGCGGGCCTGATTCATTCATCACCCATTTCTTCAAGAAGGTTATCAAGGGTAAACCCTTTCTGCAGCTTGAGATCGATGAACACAGCGCAGATGCGGGGATTGTCACTCGACTTGAGGCTTTCCTCGACAGCATAAAAAATGCAAAACCAGGTCCCGTAATTATGCATCGCAGGCGGCCCCGATTAGCAACAAAGTCCCCTCAGCGAACAATTTATATCCCGAATATGTCAGACCATGCCATTGCCTTTAAGAGTGCTTTTCGCGCCTGCGGTCAAAACGCTGAGATTATGAACGAACCGGATGATCTTTCTGTCTATTGGGGCAGGAAATTCACATCCGGCAAGGAATGTTACCCCTGCATCCTGACCACAGGGGACATGGTAAAGATGGTCAAACAGCCCGATTTCGATCCTGAACGAAGCGCGTTCCTCATGCCTTCTGGAAATGGTCCATGCCGGTTCGGACAGTACCACAGGTTTCACCGCATGATCTTAGATGAGATGGGTTTTGAAAACGTGCCCATTTATTCGCCCAACCAGGACCATCGTATCTACGAGGATTTCAACATCGTGGGAAGTCGTTTCTCAAAGCTGGGATGGCAAGCCATTGTAGCAACCGACATGCTTCTCAAGATGCTTCACGAGATACGGGCCATGGAGGTAAAGAAAGGAGAGACTGAAAGAATATATCGTGAATCAATCGAAGCTGTTTCACGTACTATTGAAATGGGTAAAAACGGGATTGCCAGTGTACTTCGTGATGCGGTCGGTCATTTCCTCAGTATCAAGAGAAATGAAACAAAAAAACCAATTGTAGGAATGGTCGGTGAAGTTTACGTGCGATGCAACCGGTTCAGCAATAACGAAGTTATCAGGAAGGTAGAAGAACTCGGGGGGCAGGTATGGTTTGCTCCGCTGACAGAATGGATCTCCTACCTCAATTACATTAACAAACGCCGGGAATGCGTAAAGAAGATAAACATATCTGAGGTATTGAAGACTTCCATCACGGAATATATTCAGGGCAGAGAAGAACGAAGGCTGGAAGAACCTTTTATGGGACTCATACAGTATGGCGAGGAACCCTCTGTAGAGTCCGTTATCAAAAAGGCAAGTATGTATATCCATCCCAGCTTCGAGGGTGAGGCCATTCTAAGTGTAGGCAAGGCCATAGATTTTATTGACAAGGGCGTCTCAGGAATTATCAATGTCATGCCTTTCACCTGCATGCCCGGAACCGTAACAAGCGCCGTCTTGAGGCTCGTGCAGAAGAAATATAACGTTCCCATCATCAATCTGTCGTATGACGGACAAGGTCTGACAAATATCACCACCCGTCTCGAAGCGTTCATGTACCAGGTAAGGGAGCATTTTGCGGATTCCGATAAGGGGTCTGACAGAGAGTATATGCGGTTTTCTAAAGGTAAGGCAGGGTAGCACAGTCTCGTCCCTATTGCCTATGGCCCATGTCCTATTGCCCATTCTATTATGGCTTACAGCTATGAGCCACAAGTCATAATTTGTTAACTTCCTCCTTATGAGCTTACAGCTATGAGCTTTTTAATATATTCTCGGCCATGGCTCTGGCTTAGGTTCCTGTTTTCGCTCGGGCAGTGATTCAGGTCTTTGGTCAGGCCGGGAAGAGGGGCTACTGTCAGACCTGGGCCCCCTTAACCACTCGAAGAACGGAGAAAAGACAGACGGCGCCGCAAAGTCATCAGGCGGATACCGTCTCAAGGCTGTGCCCATAAAACTCATCCAGATAGGCAGGCAAACCCTTGCCCCACTCTCTTTTTCGCCCAGTGATGTTCTTGTGTCAAACCCTACCCATACACCGGCGATAACGTGAGGGGAATATCCGATAAACAGCGCATCATAATAATTGCTCGTAGTTCCTGTCTTGCCTGCCACCGGATACCCGAGCCGGGAGGCACCCTTTGCTGTGCCGTATTCTGTCGGTCCTTTCAAAAGAACGTTCATCTTGTACGCAACATCCTCGGATATGGCTCGTGCCTTTTCTTCATGATTTTCTTCCAATACGTTTCCCGCTCCGTCAACAACCTTCACCACAGCCATGGGCTTCACACGAAAGCCGCCATTGGCAAACACAGAATAACCTTTAACAAGATCAAGGAGGGTCAGGTTCGATGTCCCAAGCGCTATGGCAAGCTCATGGGGAAGATCTGCGTCTATGCCCAGGTCCATCATCACATCTTTGACAGCACTAACACCGACCTCTTCCAGCAACCTCACCGTAGCAGCATTTTTTGAATGGGCAACTGCGTCCCGCATCGATATTTGCCCGAGATACTTGCCATCATAATTTCTTGGGGTCCAGGTTTTTCCAATCCCGATGGGGTATTCCTTTGGTTCATCAACAAGCATGGTATCAATGGAATACCCCTTTTTGAGGGCTGCACAATAGATAAAGGGTTTGAAGGCGCTGCCTGATTGGACTTTGGCAGATACTGCCCTGTTGTACGGACTTTGTTCAAAGTCTCTCCCGCCCACCATAGCAAGGATATGTCCTGTCTGGACATCCATGCAGATGAGGGCCCCTTCAACCTTCACTGTCTTGATAGGGTGAAATATGTGGACCTTTTCCACATCAATGCCATCGTATGTGGCTTTTATAATATCACCGGGTTTGTAGGGAAAAGCATCGATCTTCAGGAAACCCTTTTCGTTGCCTGCAAAAACAGCATAACCATTATTAAGTTTCTCTGATACAAGAAGATTGTATGGTTTGCCGGCTTTCAGGCCTACTTGTTTATAATCCCTGTCTCGGGCCTTTCTGTAATCATTCCACTTCTTTCTGTCCATATGGGAAACAACGCTGTAAGCGCCTTTTCTCTGCTCGTACAGGTTTAAACCCCTTTTGACAGAGTCTTCAGCCAGCCTTTGCAGCCCCGGGTCTACTGTGGTATAAATTGATATTTTTCGTGTTGCAAGAACACCCCTGCCAATCCGCTCCTCTACCGACTTTACCACATAATCCTTGAAGTAGCTGTCGGCGAAAACCCCGTTGTTTTCACGGATAGTTATTTTCTCCTTAAGCATCTCATTCTTACGCCGCTCGTCGATGAACTTCTTTTCAGCCATCTGCCCAATAACATATTCCTGCCTGACCCTCGCGCCGCCAGGATACTTTTTTGGCGTGTAGCGTGAAGGCGCCTGAACAATCCCTGCAAGCAGGGCAGCTTCTGCCCTTGTTATTTCCCATGCATGTTTTCCGAAATATATCTGTGATGCCGCCTCAATTCCATAGACACCATGCCCCATGTATACGTTATTCAGATAGAGGTTCAGAATCTCTTTCTTTGTCAGAGATCTCTCCAGCCGGTATGAAAGGATCGCCTCACGGGTTTTCCTGAGGATGCTCCTTTCAGGGCCGAGCATGAGTGACTTGATCACCTGCTGGGTAATAGTGCTTCCCCCCTGCACAACCCTTCCGGAAGTAACGTTCTTAAAAAGGGCTCTCATTACACTCTGAAAATCGATTGCCCCGTGTTTGAAGAACTCAGCATCTTCTGCGGCCAGAAATGCATCCTTGACGTATTGGGGCATCTTGTTATACTCAACAAAAATCCTGTTATCCGGAACAATCAGGTATATCAATTGGCCATTCAAACCATAAATACTACTGATAGGCTTATTTTCAAGGTGCTTGAGGACCTTTACCGAGGGGATATCCTTCATAACATACAGGTAGAAACCTGCGGCGAGAAGTATGACCGAGCATACTACCATGGATACCATGTAAGCCAGTATCTTTCGTTTCAAAAGCTTATTTCTCCGTTTGCTTGCCAATATTTAGCCTTTCGATACTCATAATACCATGAGTCGTTGTTGTTAAGCGCCGAGGGGGTATATTTTTTTCATCATGCCTATTCAAAAATTTGTGCTTTCTTCTGACTGTTGGATGATGTTTGACAACAGATGGTTGCTCTTACAAGATTGCGCACGTCACAATTGCCTTTGAAACTAACTGGCCTTCGTTGTTTTTGACATCCACATCAACTACCGCAATCTTCTTACCTTTGTGGATTATCCTTGCCTCTGCATATATGACGGTATCTTTAACAGGTAGTAGGTAGTTGATTTTCATTTCGAGGGTAAGGGCTTTTTGCTCATCTTTTAGAATCGTTAATACTGCATTTATTCCGGCTGAATCTGCAAGGCTAGCTATGGCGCCACCGTGAAGATAACCGTAGGGGTGAGTCAAGCAGTCCTTGAAGTCAAGCCGAAGCTTTGCGTACCCTTCCATGGCCTCCGCAATTGTAATACCGAGATGCTTATAGTAGGGTGACTGCTCGGCAAGCTGTAATGGTAAATCCAGAATCATAACAATTACCCAACAATCTATCGCAAAAAGAACATTTAATCAAATTGTAATGGAACACAATAAGGCAGGATTATGGATTAGAGGGGTAAGGATTAGAGATGGACGAAGGCCGATCGTCCCGCCACAGCGGGACTAAGACGACGGACGAATGAAACTGAATTGCTATGGCGTCCTAGCGAAGCAATCGTCCTAGCGACCTGTCTGCCGAAATCATCTTGAGGCAGAAAGGAGCGGTCTTCCCTCGGATAAACAAAAAGAAGCGGGGGCGACGCAAGCCCCAGTATTAAAAGTCAGCAGGGCTCATTATTGAAAGTCCCGGCCTGTTCAATACATGGGTATAGATCATAGTGGTAGAAACATCCGCATGTCCCAATAATTCCTGGACCGTGCGGATGTCGTAACGAGCCTCCAAAAGATGGGTGGCAAAGGAATGGCGGAGCGTGTGGCAACTAATCCTTTTGTTGATGCCGGAACGATCTGCCGCCTCCTTGACAGCCTTTTGTATGAGGTTCTCGCTGATGTGATGGCGCCGCACCGTGGCACTCCGGGGATCAACGGACAGGCTTTTTGCGGGAAAGACATATTGCCACTTCCATTCCAATGCAGCCTTCGGGTACTTACGGGCCAAAGCCGGCCACATGTAAACACCGGGAACACCCTTGGCCCGGTCTTCGTCAAATATGGCCCTCACCCTTGCAAGGTGTTCCTGCAGGGGACCGGAAAATTTCTCTGACAGCATGGTCACCCGGTCTTTCTGTCCTTTTCCGTCCCGTACCATGATCTGGCGGCGGCCAAAATCAAGATCCATAACGCGGAGCCTCACACATTCCATAAGGCGCAATCCGCCTCCGTACATCAATCCGGCCATAAGCAGCGTAACACCTTCCATGTCGTCAAAGAGAGCCTGGACTTCCTCTCTCGTCATAACCTCGGGCAACCGTTGCGGACGTTTGGCCCGGACAAAAGTCTCCAATTCCCCGAAGGGTCTTTTGAGAACATTATTGTATAGAAATACCAGCGCGTTGAGAGCCTGGTTCTGTGTATTTGCCGCAACCGATCTCTCCACGGCAAGATACTCAAGATATTCTTTCACTGCTTTTGTCGCATCGAGGTGTTTTGGGTCGGTATAGTCATGAAAAGCAATGAAGCGGCGTACCCAATCAATGTAGGATGACTCTGTACGGATCGAGTAGTGACGGCTCCGAATCTCTGTTTTCATTGCGCCTACCAGATGAGCAAAAAGCCGCTCAACTTCACCAGGAACTGCCCGATCGCGAGATAATTCTTTCTTGGGTCCGGGACCTTCTGCCTCCCCCTCATTAGCTTTTCTGCTACCTTCCGGCGAGTTCACCGGTGCATAATTGGGAAGGAAGACCTCGTACAGTATCTTTAATGCAAGCTCAGCCTGTTTAACCTGCCAATCTCCAGTGCCGGGACGTTTGCTCAAATCTGTAAGGAATATCTCAATATCGTCTCGTGTTCTATCTCGCAAACGCTTCCCCGGGATAAATCGGAAAAACGCCTGTGCCCACCTGACATAATATGCTGAACGACCAGAGTCCACCCTGTGTTCTTCTACGCAGGATCGGAAAGCATCCCAGAACTTCTGGATCGATGCAAGCTGTTTGTTTTTTAATTCACTCATAACTACCTTTCAGGTCTGATAGTTAGCATAGCTGATATGCTCTGTAATAGATGGAATTATTATACTACATCAGCTTATGTCACCGCAACATAACAACATTATTATGTGTATGGATTAGCGTATCTCCATCAATTGTGGTTTATTTATATGATATTGTTGATTATTTGTCGATTTCGTTATTTTTTGTGATATATAATTAATTATCTAATATATGTTGGACAGGTAATATCAATAAGCGGGGGTATCATGAGCAGTTACGAAGTTAACCTGGAAGGGAGAAGGATTGTCGAAGCGGAATTGCTGAGACGCGGTGCATCCTCAGTGACCTCACATCGAACAAGAAAGGTTCATTTATGCGCGACCAGCTCGAATAACAGCCGGACAGTCGAACTTAAGGTCAAGGTCAAGCGGAAGGGCAACTGGCATACAAGAATCGAAGAAGGTAAGGTAATCGACAGACCGCCAACCCCAGAAAACGTAAAAAGTTTTTGGTTATTGCTGGATGTGGGTGGCCAACCTAGATACTGGATTGTGCCAGAATGGTGGATTCGAAACCACATACACGAAACCCACCAAGAGCATTTAAATAAACATGGCGGGCACCGCCCAAAGAACGACTCCTCAAATCACTGAGCAATCTACGAGGAACGAATAAAAAAGTGGCAGGACAAATGGAAAATACTCGGCATTTTCTGACGTTCCATTGGAAAAAGGAGACACTCATTAAACATTGAAATGTTATGAAATAAGTTGCCCAACCAAGTAATCCAGGGGATCAGCTGAAGATCGGTCTTCCCGCTGAAGCCACCCGTTACCTATAAAAAAATGAACGAGAGTTCTTGACGAAGTGATAGGTTGGTGGTACTATTACAAATGTCATAGGAGGTACAACCAATGCCAAGGACACCAAAAATCATACCAATTTCCGATTTGAGACAAAACGCCAGTGATGTTGTGAAAGGCCTTGTGGCATCGAAAGAACCTGTGTTCATAACCCAGCGGGGGCGGGCGGCTGCAGTTATGGTCAGCATGGAAGCGTATGAAACCTCCCAACATGAGCTTGACATTCTACGTCTACTCGCTTGCGGCGAAAAGGAGATAGAGGCGGGCATTGGCTACGAACTTGACGAGGTATTGAAAGAGGCCGATCGTTTTCTTGAGAGTTCAAAGCCTTGAGAGTACTTTTCACTCCTACAGGCCGCCGCCAGTTCCTTGAAGCAGTTGCTTATATTTACCGGGATAATCCTTCGGCGTCCCTGAGTTTTCGCAATAAGGCAGAGAAGACACTCTCTCGCCTGAAGAAATTTCCAGAATCGGGGAGGCTTATTCCCGATTTCTCAGACCTTCCTTTTCGTGAGGTTATTGTTAGACCATATAGGTTTTTCTATAAAGTCAAAGATGAGATGGTATGGATCATTGCTGTGTGGCACAGCGCACAATTACCTGAGGACCCTGAAAGTGAAGATAGGTAACAAGCCATTGGAGCCGATCGCTTATAGCTCCCGCTGATTTCGCCGTTGGCTCTAAAAACTGGACACCATCGATAGAAAATGATGTATACTTTTAAATAGAGGTGAATTCATGAGGATTAAAGTCATATTAGAACCGAGCGAAGAAGGTGGTTATACTGTCGTAGTTCCTTCATTGCCTGGATGCATAAGCGAGGGGAACAACAAAGAGGAGGCGCTCAAGAACATAAAGGAGGCTGTCGAGCTATACTTGGAACCAGTTGACGACGATGAGATTTTTCCTGCAAATTCCGAAATCATTGAATTGGCTGTATGAGCGTTGTTCCATGTTTATCCTATGATCTGGTTATTAGAGCGCTTCAAAGAGACGGATGGATTGTCGTAAGGCAAAAAGGGAGCCACATTCGACTACAAAAGCGTACCACAACAGAGACCCTCAAGCTGACCGTTCCCGCCCACCGACCTATCAAAAAAGGTACCCTTTCACATATCCTAAAGCAAGCAAGATTGACTACCGTGGAATTCGACAAGTTATTATAAGTGAGCCAACCATTACATGCAGCGTATCTCCTAAAAATAAGGCTCCCGCTGATGTTGGCGTTGGACTTCAAACAGTCAAGAAACTTCGGTAATAATTCTGGGATCATGATATAATTTTAGACATGAAAATCGAATGGGACCCAAGAAAGGCAAAATCGAATCTCAAAAAGCACGGGGTCTCATTTGAAGAAGCAGCAACTGCCTTGAGTGATCCCATGGCGGCAACCGGTGCCGACCCCGATCACTCTGTAGTCGAGGAGCGCTATGTCACCTTCGGTGTTTCACAAAAGGGTCGGCTTCTCGTAGTATCTCACACAGAGAAAGGTGAGACAATTCGAATAATAAGTGCTCGCAGAGCGAGTAAGGGAGAACGAGAAATCTATGAAAAAGGATAAAGAACCTGATAAGGACGAATTACGAGCGGAGTACAGCCGTTCTGACTTTCCGGGGGGGCTTGTGCGGGGCAAATACGCAAAAAGCATGAAGGAATCATCGAACATAGTTGTCCTCAGGCCAGAGGTTGCTCAAGTGTTTCCAAACGAAGAGGCAGTCAATAATGCACTTCTTTCCCTTATCGATATTGCAAAGAATACAACCCGTCCAACAAGGCGTTCCACCGGATCGCCCAAAAAACGGGCTTCCCGGTGAAGTTATCGTTATGGCAAATATATATTGACAACTTGATGAAGGAGTTGTACAACTGATTATATGGAAGTAGTAGCTGACGCAAGCGCCTTTCTTTCTGTTGTTCTTGATGAGGTTGACCGAAACTGGGTTATTGAGAAAACATCCGGTTTTGCCCTTATTTCGCCCGAGGTCCTTCCCTACGAAATCGCAAATGCACTAACAGCCATGAAGAAAAAAGAACGTTTAACAGAGCGAGAAACCTTTAAGGCCTTTAACATCTTTCAAAGAATCCCGGTAAGGCTTGTGCCCATAAGGATATATGATGCTTTGAAGGTGGCCATTAAATTCAATATCTATGCGTACGACGCCTATTACATGCAGTGTTGTCTTGAGGCGAAGTTACCCCTCATCAGCCTTGATAACCGCATGTGCGAAGTGGCGAAAAGTCTATCAATAAAGGTGGTGACGTAATCTCATGAAAGTTTATACATATTCTGAGGCCAGAGAGAAACTATCGAGCATTCTCGAAGAATCTAAGACTGAAGAGGTCATCATAAAGCGTCGCAAGGGTGATATGTACGCCATTGTTCCCCAATCTTCCCGCCCTCGCCGTTCCCCATTTGACGTACCCGGTTTGAGCAAGAGTGTCACCAGGCAAGAAATACTCGAAGCAATCAGAGAATCAAGAGAGAGGGCATAACCAGTCGTTCGAGCCGATCGCGCACCGCTCCGGCTCAACTCATCGTTGTGCCAAAAATAAATTGACTTACCATTACATTGTATTACACTATCATTATGACTAATATTCGTTTCGAATGGGACGAGAAGAAAGAAATACTGAATCGGAAAAAGCATGGTACATCTTTCACGGAAGCTCAGACAGTATTTGCTGACGAAAACGGTCTGTTGCTTGACGATCCCGACCATTCCCACAACGAAGATAGGTTCATCCTTCTCGGTTTGAGTTTCAGGCTTCGGCTTCTGGTTGTTTCCCATGCGTATAGAAAGGATGATGCAATTATAAGGATCATTTCGGCACGAAAGGAATCTCGTTCAGAACAATAACAATATTGGAGCAGGTGGTAAACAAGAGAAAATAATATGATTTTTCAAAGGCAAAGAAGAATCCTTATGCGAGTCTTCTTAAAAAAAAGGTTACCATCAGACTCGATGAGGGAACGGTGAAATATTTTAAGGAGCTTGCCACAGATGCCGGCATCCCTTACCAGACCCTTATTAATCTTTATCTGAGGGACTGCGCTGCGTCCGGTCGCAGGCTTTCCATGGAATGGAAGAAAGCTTCATGAGGGCTGTGCACAACGAGCCGCTGCAGCGGATCAGAGCCAGATGCGGCTCCTCCCGGTGAGCTTTTCGTTAGCCATAGGGAAGGAGAGTGCCTGTCATATTCTGTCCTAAATGTGGGAAAAGAATTGGGGACATCTTTGAAATCTTGAAATGTGATGAGTCAAAGACTTAATAATGACCGAAAAAATACGATCAGCGGACGTCATTCAGCTGCTATTATTTTTCTATTGGATGTTGGTGCAAGAAACCGAATACGGATATAGAACCTGAATTAACATGAAGCTTGTATTCGTCAACATCATGCAAGAGTTACAAAGATTTGATTCAACGGCATACATCACTCAGCCTCCGGTTCCGCTGGCAATTCTAAATGGAGTTACACCAAAAGCTATTGAAACGGCTTTGATAGACGAGCAAACAGATCGTGTCCGATTTGAAGGTGATGTCTTCGCGTTCTCAGTATCGACACAAAATGCCAGAGCAGTGTATGATCACGCCGACGTTCTGCGCGCAACCGGGAAAAAGGTTATCTTTGGAGGCATCCATATCACCGTTTGTCCGGATGAAGCGTCACGCCATTCCGATGCGATAGTAACAGGAGAAGCGGAAACAATCTGGCCGGAAGTCTGCGATGACCTTTTGGCTGGAGAGCTTCAAGAAAAATACATCGGCTCACCGACGCCACCGTCGCGGATGGCGGCAGTAGATTATCGATTTTTCGGCAATCGTAGTTATCTCACGCCCGCTTCTCTTTTTGCCACCAGGGGCTGCAACCACCGGTGTTCTTTCTGTGTAAGTTCACGATATATGGGACCCTATCGCATGAAGCCACTGGACGTGCTCGAACAGGAAATCGACCAACTGACTGAGCTTTACCCCGGGGAATTTTTGCAATTTACCGACGACAATCTTCTTGCAAATCGAGAGTACCGCGCTGGTTTGCTTTCGTTGCTCCGCCGGAAAAATCAGCGTTTCGTCACTATGGTCACCGTCGATCAGTTCTGTGACCGTGACCTCATAGAAGAGATGGCATCGTCCGGCTGCCTGGGCGTAGCAGTCGGTGTCGAGTCCGTGGATGACGATAATTGTGCCTCCATAAGCAAATACCAAAATCTGCAACAGCCATTTTCTGATGCTGTTCATCACGCTAATAACTGCGGCATACAGGTAGCTCCGTTGATTATGCTCGGTCTTCCCCATGACACACAAGAAAGGCTTATACATACACTTCACTATCTGAAACACATCCCGTGCTCCATCTACGACATACGCATACTGAGAATTTACCCGAGCACCTCACTTTACCTACAAATGCTTTCCTCGGGCGAGGTGACCGAAGACTGGTGGCTGAAAAAGGATTCCACTTCAACCTGTAATCATTTGCTCCCCAGTTGCCTGAGCATGCACTTCAAACACAGAAACTTCAATTCCATGCAACTTCAACATATAGCGTTGCAGTTCACGTCTGAGTTGAACAGGATGAAACACGAGAATGTTTCTCATGTGTTGCGTGTCGGCTACAGGGGCAACGGGGTAAAACTCGCCGGAACGATCCTATACGCCCGTAAGCAAGCCGCCATGCAGGCAAGAATGTTGCTCAAAAAGGTGGAAGACGCGATGGAGTAGACCTCCTATATTATTTGCAATCTGTAGATCCAAATCTGGTATCAGGGTCTTTTTTCATTTTAAGGCATGTGTACTTAGGACGATAAAGACTTTAAAGAACAAGATGGAGGGACATCATAACCTGTCGCCGCACTGGATCGGCGACAAAAGTGGCTACTCCCGGTGAACCCTGCATTATGGAAGACATATAATGATACGTAATATACAACAAAGAACTATACAGATAGGCATAGTCGGGGCAATAGTCCTTTCTTTCTTTTGCTTTAGGGCGATTGCTCAGACTCCGGTGGAGTTTGAGCAAAGGGCAAAACGGCTTGAGCAGCTAACGCAAGGCACAACGGGCCTGAACGGTTTCATGCGCACCTATCGCGAGGCCATGCAACTTATGGATGAGGCAAACAGGCAAGCCGGCGGGATCACTAGCATGCAGACTATGTCCATCAAGCCGGCTGAAGCACCAGAGAAAGAGATGGATCGCCGTCGCGAGATCATAAATAGCCAGTTCCGCCAGGCAAAAAATATGATGGGTAATTTTTCTACAGATACAGAGAAGCCACAAATTCCCGAGGCTGTTCCATTGGAAGGGTATATTATCGTGAATGGAGGAGAAAAAGAACTCTTCTATAATGAAGTGAAGACGGACCTTCTCTACACGATCAAAGAGAGATTTGTCGGTAATATGATTGTCCTGCATACCTTCGATACAACAAAAGGGGTATTTGATAGAAAAAAGGGGTATGAAATTGATTCGCTATCAACAGAGATCAATGTTTCAAATGTGATGGGTAAAAAATGTACGCGTTGGAGTTCCGGCTCCCCACAAGTTTGTTCTCGCTGGGCTCACTTCTTACGTTACGAAATTAACCCAGGAGAACGCTACCCTCAATTTCGTTCGGGCGTGGTAAGCGCGGAGTCCGCTGAAAATGATCAGATCAAAGTCACGACCAATGCGCCCTCGGTTACCTTCCTGGGTGATGACAGCAAGACGAATCTGGGAATGGGATGTTTTAGCGCCGCATGGGCGCTGAACAGGTCAGAGTTCGAACAACTGCTCAAACAAGGAGAGAGATCATTGCACAAGGATATCGGCAGGCCGATGGGGCCCTCGCCTGGTTGTCGTCCAGGTTCCACCATGACGCTGTATCTCAAGGTCAGGAAGGAGCCCGAGGAATGCAAGGATATGAAATCGGTGGAGCTCACAATCGTCAGCCCTGAAGACAAGAGCAGACATGTTTTCAGTGACGAGTACCTCTTAAGCGAGCATTCCAACAAGCTTACCCTGGAACTTGAGGCCAGGACGGTACCGGAGCGGTATGCTGATTCAGTCGAATGGACTATTCCCTCTATAGAAGGCTCCAATCGAACCATTATTCCCTCTTCGACATCATTAACGCCAAAAGGACGAAAACTCACCATTGTCTATAAAGGGTTGCCCGAGGACAATAACGAGTTCGGCAGGAAGATAGTGAAGGCAACGCTGAAAGTGGATTCATGCAGAATAGAGAAGACAAGAGAGGTGCAGTTCTTCTATCCCAGGGATGAAAAGAACAACCCCGAGAAAAAGTATCCCAACTGGTTCTATTACTGGAAACAGACCCCGGCGGCAAGGCCGTTTGGACAGAATGTCAGGATTGAATACCACTGCGCAGGGATTCCGATTGATAAATGCACGTGCCTCCAACAGGGTGTTATAGGCCAATACAATCCATACTATTCCGGCTATAAAACCATCAATGTCTGCAACCTTAAGACAAACACATGGGATTCAGATACTTTTTTCGTACAACTTCCCGCGGTTAAACGGTCCGAACCGTCAACGCTTTCCGAGAGGAATTTCTTTCCTTATTCATATATTGATACCTATGCTATTGCTGTTATGCATGAGTTTACCCACTTCAATAATTTCCACACCTTTTGGCCCGAAGGATGGAAAGAGAGCGAGGATCGCGATGAGGATGATATTCCTGACAGGCTTGAGCAAGAAATGGGTTTTCGTCCGGGCATAAAACAGACTTTTTGGGAGGGAGTCGATCTTGGTGGTGACGAGGAGTTTCTGACATTAGAATCTACCTACGACTACCAGATAGGGACATTTGACGAGTACGACTGGGGGAAACCGGGCAAGAACTGGCCTAAGTAGATTCTCACGGGCAAGCTGTGGCACTAAAAGAAGAATTTTGTATGGCACATCACTCATGTTCTTTTGACCTGTCCAGTGTATAGCCATGAAGTGCAGCGGATCATGTCAAAAAAAGGCCACTCCAGCTTAACTCATCATTAGAATTTATCGGTTAATTAATTTCTAATTCCAAAATTTTTATATAATATATAAAAGAGGAGGATACATATGAAACATTCTGAAAAAATCATACTATGCCTCTCGTTTATGTTGGCGTTACTAATTGGAGTAACAGAACTTAGTGCTGAAAAATTACTTTCAAAAGTAATTGCCATTAATGGATATGATACTGTTGCATATTTTACAGAAAGTAAAGCATTACCAGGGAATCAAGGATATTTTACCCAATGGAATGGCTTGATTTGGTATTTTTCGAATAAAGGACATAAAGATTTATTTGATAATAATCCAGAAAAATATGCTCCTCAGTACAATGGGTATTGCGCCTGGGCAATGGCAGAATCAAGAAAAGCAGAAACCGATCCGAAAGTCTGGAAAATAGTCAACGGCAAACTTTATCTTAATTGCAGCAAAGCAGCGTTTGAAAGTTGGAGTAAAGATATCCCGGGTAATATTAAAAAGGCTGACAAGAATTGGTTAAAATTCTCTGATAATAAATAAACAAATGAAATCAGTTTCATTTTTTCATAGTAACAGTTCTGAAATGAATTCTCACAGACTCCATTATGGTATTGGCTACCATACTCCTTTGGAATATGACAGAAGAGGGAAATCATGAGGTGTCTATAATTTTTTAGGGGAAGATCATGGAATATTCAATCAGCCCGATATCAAATGAAGACCGAGAAGCAATAATGGACATATTCAACTATTACGTTGAAAACTCTTTTGCAGCGTATCCAGAGAATAAACTCCCATATCAGGCCTTTGACATGTTTTTGCAAATGGCGAAGGGTTTTCCTGCAGGGTCAATAAGGGATAGGAGCGGTAGAGTTGTCGGTTTCGGAATGTTTCACTCCCACAACCCAATGCCGACATTCTCCCATACCGCCGAAGTGTCGTATTTTATTCATCCTGACCATACAGGGAAAGGGCTGGGAAAAATGTTGCTTGATTTTCTCGAAAAGGGCGCCATCGAAAAAAGCATTACAAATATACTGGCGAACATATCTTCCCTTAATGCCGGCAGCATAAGGTTCCACCAGAGGAATGGATTCACAGAATGTGGCCGGTTTAAGAAAGTCGGAAAGAAGAATGGACAGGAGTTCGATACTGTGTGGATGCAAAAGATACTCTAAGGAGATGTTGTAACCGTTGCTTGCACTCAGGATTAGCTCTTGTGGGCCAAATAAGGAGTAATTGCTGATGCACCAGTATGTTGACGTTCTGCAAATTTACATGAAGGCTCTCGGTGAAAGCGACTATGCCACCATCAAGAGCCTCTTCGCCCCTGATGGAAAAGTTCTATCACCATTCCTGGGCGAAATGGCTTCCGGTCCGTTCTTCGATCGGCTGAGGGAAGCCTCAAGCCTCAATGTCATAACGCCGATCGACATCTTTATAAGTGCCGCAAGTAAGCACCAGGCTGCAGCATACTTCCGGTATGACTGGACTGTCCGCGACGGAACGCTTATCACTTTCAAAGTTATGGATCTTTTCACATTCGAGCCTGATAACAATAAGGTAACGTATCTGGATCTGATCTACGACACACACCCCATCCGTTCGATAGTGGGCAACAAGTATGAACCCTGAGCAAGGTAGCCTGATGAGTATTTAGGGTGATATTTTAGATGCGACATAAACGGAGCGCAGCCTCCTTGCCAAGACCTTTTGACGCGCCTGTAATTACAATGATTTTGTTTGATGACCACATATTTCACCTCACTATTCGCTGCAATACTTAGCAATCCAGGCAATGTCAGTCATTCGAATTGAGACTTGCTTTGTGATCGGCGTGATGCTTTATGTACATCAGCACTCCAACGATGCCGGCAAAGAATCCGCAAAAAAAGCCGCCGATACTGTGGCCAATTACGTTATCCATCAAATTTTTGGGCAAAGGGCAGATGAAATAATTCAGTAATCCCGAAACTGTGCCTCCAAATGTACCCCCAATGAGACCACTCTTTAATGCTTCACTGATTTTGTGATTCATGGCAAATCCCTCCTGGTTGAATTTGTTTTAAAAACTTATTCAAACAAAATACAGGGAGTTAGATTTGCAGTCATTGATGTATGTTAATTTTATTTATTTCTTAAATTCGTACGGATTCTGCTTAATGACTCGGGGGTAATGCCAAGATAAGAAGCGATATGATAATTGTTCAATCTATGTTCAAGATTCGGATAGTCTTCCAAAAATTGTAAATATCTTTCTTGCGCGCTGTTCATTAATAATTCGTATTCTCGTTTTTCTTTGATGATATATAACAGTTCAGCCAATTTTCTTGAGACTATCTGCCAGCATACGTGGCTGTCCAGGATTTCGCGATAGGTTTTGTAATTTATGGTA
>Ga0351959_1084_pt3 | contig 23665 bp, 24 predicted proteins | sample TotcelT113001M13_FD_206836 | JGI IMG/M metagenome (GOLD analysis project Ga0351959, IMG submission 206836) | Enriched cells from coal bed in the Powder River Basin, Montana, United States - Total cells T11 rep3 HSBNCT.T11.300.1.M13 ...
TTTTCCGAACTCCCGCGACATCAAGGCGCCAACCTTCTGGCAGACGCTCCGCGAACAGGGATTGGGGGATATAGTCCGTGTACCCGGCCGTGAAGAGGATCGATGCGGCGTCTCCGATGCCTCTTCCGAAGGCAAGGAGAACCGCAGTAACGATTCCGGGCAATGCCTGTCGCAGCACAACGGCAATTGTCGTCTCTATCCTTGTTGTTCCGAGTGCATAGGAAATCTCTTTGAGTTCCAGGGGTATGGTTCGTATGACCTCCTCCATGGACCGCACCATGATGGGGAGCATGAGGAGGGTCAGGACGATAATGCCACCGAGGAGTGAGGCTCTAAGTCCGAAGTAGACCATGATGACAAAACCAAAGGCGCCATATACGATGGAGGGCGTGCCCCAGAGCACGTCGAGGACGAGTTTTGTGAAGCTGGAAAAACGCCAGCCCGTATACTCTTTCTGGAGGCCGAAGGCCACGGGGATGGCGATGAGGATGGAACAAAAAGAGGCGCCAATGGCAAGAAAGAGGGACCCGACGATGGCATTGGCGATACCTCCTTCCTTGCCGAGATAATAGCCGCCCTTGGGTGTCTCGAAGAGCATAGAGAGGGTAAGGGCAGGAGCCCCCTTGTAAACGGTAATCACAATAATCCCCGCAAGCATGATAAGAACAAGGACAAGGGATATAAGCATAAGGCCTTTGAAGATCTTTTCCTCCCTACGCCGTGCTCTCACGTGTACCCCCTCCGCTCAATCTTTAGCAGGGTGAGGTGGGCAGCAAGGCTGAATCCGCCCACAACGACCATGAGAAGAAGGGCCGAAAACATGAGGGCCGAATCATAGAGGGGAATTGACATCATCTCCCCGTAGTTGTTCGCGATAAGAGCCGGGAGGGGATAGGCCGGATCAAAAAGGGATCGCGGCACCTTTGCTACGTTTCCCACTACCATGAGGACAGCAATCGTCTCTCCGAATGCACGGGCGAACCCGAGAACGATTGCAGCGATGATGCCATGAAGTGAACTCCGGAGAATAACATGTTTTATCATTTCCCACGTTGTGATGCCTAAGGCGAGGGAATTTTCCCGGGCTGCGTGGGGAATTGTCCTGAAGACCTCCAGCGCCACAGAGATGATAACAGGGGCAACCATGATGGCCAGAATAAAACCGCCCGCAAGAAGGCTGTAGCCGGTGGTGGGATTGCCCAGGGACTGTCCGAGAATCCTCACCAGGGGGACGATAGCGATGACACCGCAGAGACCGTAAATAACAGATGGTATGCCTGCGAGAATGTCAACGACGAGCCTGACAAAGGCACGGAAACGTTTATGTGCGTATTCCGAGAGATAGATTGCGCTTAAAAGACAGACCGGTACAGCAAGGATCATAGCAATGGCAGTGACCTCCAGGGTACCGATGATAAAGGGGAAGAAGCCGAAGTCGCCTCGCATGGGGTGCCATGATGAAGAAAAAAGGAGGTGGGAGAGGGTTGTCTTTGCAAGAATAGGCTTGGCTTTTATGAAGAGAACAACAGCGATGATAAATGCCATGGCATTCACAAAAATCAGCGATAGCCGTATCGACAGGGTTGCAAGGCTGTCTTTGGACCTTCGTATATCCACGTGTGGCTCTCTCTACGCTCCTTACTTGTCCAGTTTTGTCAAAGACTCGGTGATCTGCTTCGGGGTTATCTTTATGTAGCCCACTTCGCTCACGTATTTCTGTCCTTCTGTCAGTATCCATTGTACAAAGGTCTTTGAGGGTCCTTGGAAACGGTCTTTTGTTATGAGATAGAGGTCCCGGGCAGGCGGAGATGGATATACACCGGACAGGACTGCTTTGATGGCCTTTTCCTTGGTGCTGAGGCCTTCGTTGGGGTCAATCTTTCCGTTCTCGTTCACATCGATGGGGATGATCTGCATGCCCCCCACTGGAAGGCCTGTCTTGGCATCGTAGGCATAGTTCAGGTTGTTGTAACCAACGCCATAGACATCCCGTTTTACCGCCTCTGCAAGGCCGGGGTCCCCATAGACCCCAACGCCCTTGAGGTCTTCCTGTTTTTTTCCGAGGTAGTGGGCCCACGTTTCTGCGGCGCCACAGGAATCTGAGCGGGTATAGACCTGTACCGGGTTCTTTGTGGCAGTCCCCGAGATCTCTCCCCAGGTGAGGGGCTTTCCAAGAATCCAGAGGTCAATGAAGGTCTTCTTCTTAATACCCTTTTTAGAGATATCCTTCATGGCAGGATTGTTCGCACTCATGGTGGGGAATACGGCATCTTTGACCACAGGGACATAGGTAGTGCCGGGCTTAATCTCTTCCGGCCTGATGTCCCGTGACACCATACCGATGTCAACAAGTCCATTTAAAGCATCCGCAATTCCTTTACCTGCTCCTCCGGCTGAGACATCAATGCGTACACCGGGGTAGGTCTTCCGGAACTCTTCGCCCCATTTCACCATCATAGGGTAGAGGGCCCAGGCGCCGGAGACTCTGACGGTACCTTTAAGGTTCTGAGCAGGATCTGCAGCCATGACTTGAGACGAATGCAAAAACGAAACAAATAAAATGAAGCAAAATAAATAAATAACTATTCTTTTCATTATAGATACCCCAGTGATTTTAGCCTCTGTCGTATAGACTCAATCTCTGACTGATTCAGCTGTAAGGATGAGTCAACCGATCTCAATGCAATGACATCCCGCAACACATAAACAATGAAATCCGTTACCGAACTGAAGCCCGTGTCTACAATAATTTCGCTTATTCTGCTATAGAGAGGTTTTGGTATTTTGATTGTAACCCGTTCTTGTGCACTCATATTAGACTCTAATTGGAGTGTAACAGGATTGGCTTAACCTGTCAATAGATTTTTTGCTTTGCTGCCGTTATTATACCGTATATATCCATCTATTCCACTACCAGATATAAATTTAATGTTTTCAGCTTCATACTATCCGGAGTAACATGCCCTTACTGTGTTTTTCTTAAGTTCCCCTGTATGTGTTTCCATCTGTTCTATCTGGGGTATTAATTGTTTGCAGTCGGTGCTTTCGTTGCAGACTTCGTTTGGCAATATAATACCATTCTGGATGTTGTTATATGATAGTTTTTTTCCAATCCTATCATGTCGCCTTTAGTTACAAAATCAGGGTTATAAAGATTTTTACTATGTCCTTCATATTATGATCTCAGTACATTCGGATAACGCAATGTATACTTGCCTGCAATTATGCCAATAGCTCTGTGCCTCCTGGCTATCAGGCCTTTGCAGTAGCCCCCAATTCCCATTAATTTCAGAGTCTGTATCGTGCATGAGTTTGAAATTATTAGTCAATAATTCTTTTTCAAAAAGTCTCGGGTAAGATTTAATGTAAGGCAATTCGTATCGTTTTTTATACATGACACCACAACAGACATATGGTATACCTATCCAAGGTTTATCTTATGGAAACTGATTCACAAAATGTTGTAAAAAAGGCAGCGGTTGACACTCTCAGCGAGATGAGTCTTTTTCAGGCCATAAAGGCACGAAGGAGCATACGATTTTACGAGGACAAACCTGTCCCTCGGGAAATGCTTGAACAGCTGATCGAGCTTGCCACCTATGCTCCCTCAAATTGCAACATCCAGGGATGGAGATTTATCATCATTGATGATCAAGAACTAAAAAGGCAGTTAACAGATATGGGGGCCTCGGTTTTGATCAACAAGGCACCACAAGGTATTCTAGTACTCTATGACCATCGTTCCACAAATTCAGAGTATCAGGATTGGCTACAGAGCGGAGCAGCTGCAACGCAGAACCTCATTCTAGCTTCCCATGCCCTTGGCTTAGGAACGTGCTGGATTTGCCACCTACCGCCTCGGAGGCAGTTAAGGGACCTTCTCGGCATACCCGCCTTTTTTTCCCCGGTTGCCTATATCCTCATCGGGTACAAGAAGAAAATGCCCCTTGAAATTCCCAGAAAGTACAGGTCACGGGAGATTATTGGCTATAATATCTTTCCCGCAGGTACGCGCATGGAAAAGGTCAATCTCATATTCCTTAGCCTCAAGAGACTTCTGATATGGATTTATTATCGCATCCCCCGTTCATTCAAGATACGTTTTCTCAATGATTACATTGACCGAAAATTCGTCAAAAAATTCGAAAATTAGACATGGATAATCGTTTTACGATCGATGAGGTAAGGGATTTTTGGGATAACGTTGCGGACTCCTATGAGTCAAGCCACGATCACATCAGGGAGGCCCACTTCCAGCGATTCGAAGAAGCTCACAAACATATAGTCCTGAAGCCGGGGATGAATGTACTCAATGTGTGGTCCCGCACCGGAGAAGCTATCCCTTACTTGAGGAAGCAGTGCAGCGATATCAACCTTTTTAACCTCGAACTCTCCCCCAGATTTATTGAGATTGCCAAAAAACACTTCCCCGAAGAACTTTTTGCTGAAACCGATCTTACCCGTCTGCAGTTTGAAGCCAGTTTTTTCGACTACATTCTCTCTCTGGAAACCCTTGAGCACACACCTAAGCCTCTTGAGTTTCTGAAAGAATGCAAAAGAGTATTAAAACCGGGAGGAATTCTTGTTATGAGCCTGCCCCCGGCCGCAGTGGAACTGCCCGCAGCTTTCTTTCGGCTGTTTGTCAGTGACCATGGGGAGGGCCCTCATCGTTTTCTCTCTTCAAAGACGGTAAAGCGTTTTTTCTACGAAGCTGGACTGAATATACTTGCCCACAAGGCAACCCTTCTTATTCCTGTTGGCCCTAAATTTATCAGAGACTTCGGGGAACGGATTATCCAGACGTTCCCTGATACTTTTATCAGTGAACTGGGCATCAGGCAGTTTTATATTGCAAGTAACGCCCAACCTGAAGTCTAGAGTACAAGATGCGGATCGTCTCACTTCCGGTCCCCAGATCTGCAAATTTTATCTGAAAAAACTGGTCGCAAAGATTGCCTGACCTGAATTATTGGTGCTGTTGCTATGTTTTCACATTCATAACAGACAAAAACCGGTTGCATATTATTGAAGATTGCGAGAGAATATACAGCCGAATGGCAATTAATGGGCCATGAAATCCAACGAAATCGATATATAGCTGGATCATGTACCTCCAGTCCAAGCTTTAGGTCTGAAAATTGACAGTCACCTGCATGTTTCTTGTTAAAACGAATATGGAGATATATTTAGTATGAATAAACTATCTGTATTCATAGATAGCCTTTCCAGGGATACATTCTCCCTTGTATCCGGCAAGTCGGAAAGCTTTAGACATTCGTTACTTCTGCTCCCCTTGCTTCTGGCTCTTTTACTCCGTTTGCCCTTACTGATATGGCCAGAGGTAATTTACAATGATAGCACCATTTACGTCCGTGCCGCTAAAGGAATCCTCGAAGGTAAATGGGCAGAGACTATTGTACCACCTTTTTATCCTATGCTCATTGCTGCTGCGCAGTTTGTGACAGATGATTTCGAACTCGCCGGCATACTTATTTCCGTAATTTTCGGTACACTTCTTATTATTCCTGTATTTTATTTAGGCAGGGAGCTGTATGATGCGAGGGTTGGCATGATTGCAGCCCTGATGGCAACTGTTCAGCCATATCTTTTCAAATACTCCGGTTCAGTTCTCACGGAATCAATATATTACTTCCTTGTTGCTGCGATGGTGCTCACAGCACTAAGATGCTTTAATACGGGTAAGTTTTTATATGCTGCCCTGTTCGGTGCCTTAACGGCACTCAGTTATCTGGTACGACCGGAGGCTACAGGTTTTCTTATTGTGTTTTGGGTATGGATACTATTGGCCACCCCACTTAACACCAGACGACCATTTATGCATCGGATAACAATTGTTATTCTTGCGAGTCTTACTTTCATTGCATTATGCTCCCCGTATCTTATTGCGATCAGAAAAGAGTTGGGGAGATGGGAATTGTCAAAGAAGGTTTCCATAACGGTTGGTACCGGAGAAGGAGAGGATGCACTAGAAGTCTTACCAGGAGAAGCATTTAAGAAACAGCAAATCACCATACACTCGTTCATCACGAATCCTTTTCCCTTCGTGAAGGCTGTGGGTTTGGGTTTCTTCAATGCATTTTATAAATTTCAACAAAGTCTCAGTCCTGTGCTCTTTTTGCTCATGATATGGGGATTTGTGAGAAGAATAGGCATGTATCATCCATGGAAACAGAACCTGTTTGTGCTTTCTTTTGTTATTTTTCTCTTTTGCTTCGTTCTTCCAATGTTTAAAATCTCTCCACGCTACACATCTCACATGGCCCCTCTTGCCATACCATGGGCGGCTTATGGTTTCCTCGGTGTTATAGAGGCTGTTCGCTCCAGAGTTAAGACCGAAAGAATTTCTGAAAAAATACTATGCATTGTCCTTGTACTCATGATGAGTGGGCTCCTTGTTCAGGGTGTTGTTCAGCGCAAACGTGAGCACCGGACAATCCAAAGGCAAGCAGGGCTGTGGTTGAAGGACAATCTTCCTAGAGGTGAAAAGTTAATGTCACGCACAGTCCAAGAGGCGTTCTATGCAGAAATGGAATTGATATTTATGCGGGAGGGGACATTCGAGCAAACGATTGAGAAAGCTCGTTCGCAATCTGTGCGTTACATTATCGTGGATGAGAAGATAAAGGAAATTATTCCTGATTTTTGGGTGAAAACTGATCAGCGAGGCCTGAAACTCCTTAATTCCTGGGAGGGGAAAAAACGCAAGATCTCATTATTTGAAATTTTAAGCAGAGCCGGTTAGGAGATTCTGGCCACTCCCTCTGTACACCTCAACTACCGGGCTTGAGCACTATTTTGTATATTCGGATTCAAGAAGAGACAAACCATGGCATGTGACCTGTTTACTGAGACACAGTCACCGCATTGTACAGGAGAGTAAAGACAGTTGACGGGACGAAGGATGAAGTCCCAAGTATTCAACCTGTCAAAATTGGGAGACCCTGCGTCTAAATCTTAATTTCAGCGAGATCAAACGGTTAATAGTAGTTCGAAGACGAAAAACAGACAGAACAATCAGATTTTGCCTCGAGTGATTCCAGTTTTTTATTGGCCCGTTGGAGCACATAAAACATCAGAAACGACTTTATCAGTTACGTCAATCAATCTTTCTTTTCTGAGAAAATAGCTCCTATCTTCCAATAATTTATATGATGTGCCAAAATATGTGTTGAAAATTATTCTGAATGTATTCACAGGGGTTATTGAATTATAGAGTTTGTCAGCGCCATTACCGGGGAGATGGTAGGCGTTTAATATTGAATAGCATTCTTTCCAACATGTATCATCCGGCTTTTCCCAGTTCGCCAGTAAGCGTGGTCCGTGATCGGCCTGTAAAATAATAATGGAATTCTTGTCGTTGGCAAGGATAGTATCTATGGTCGCCATAAGCCTGGTGCTGGTATAGTGAAGTTGATTTCTATAACCCTCCTTATACGCGTTCCTGCCGCGAAAATGATCATCGTAGAAATGACCACTGTCTTGTTTAACAAACTTCCGGTCTGATTGGAGCTTCTCTCCATTTGGTCCAAACACAAATGGAGGATGAGGGGCAATGATATATACAAAAACAAAGATAGGTTTTTTCGATGTAGATATTTTCTCAACCGCATCAAACACGTAATTTATTCTTTCTCTATGAAGGGAGTATTGATCACCGAATGATATCGATGACCTTGACAGTTTTCTCAGAAACCACGGAATAGGAGTAAGATTCAAAATTTCATTTTCAAAATCAGTCAATGCTTTGCCATACGAGAGATAAGTATCAGCCTTTTTTATCTTGTTTGAAAAATCCCCCGAAGAGATAACAATGGTCTCATAACCTTGCTCTTTCATAAGTTTAAAAACTTTATTATTCATTAAAGCACTTCTATAGTCTGGTTTAGGCAAAACATTCAAGTAATCAAAGTTCAGGCTTGATGGTATGGATAGATTCGTCGAATGATAGTTCGATTTGCTCTTGTTCGCAACGTAGAAACCTTTTTGTTTCAAGTAGGTGATAAACCCTGAATTGTCATAGTTATATATTTCTTTTAAGATATCCTGACGTCCATACCCGTCAACAATCATATAATATATGCTCTGAGGCATTTCCTGTTTCCGTAATTCTTCATTTTCAATTTTCGGTGCACTTAATTCTTTCCCTGTCTGCGGTAAATTCCATTCTTTAATTTTATGAAATGCTATATTAGTAAAAGAAACCAAAACTAAGATTGATGCCATAACATTGAGCGATTTCGTGAAGCTATCGTAGCTCTTGTATTTTCTTAAGAGAAATAAAGTGACAAGAATGGCCAAGATATAAACTGAAAAAACAATTGTATTGGATCTGATTGCTAACCCAGCCACAACTATTTTAGGGTATCTCAGTAGTTCAAGAAAATGACCATATGAGAAGAATATAACAAGAATAACCGAGGTGAATATCCCCGCTTTTTGCCTATGCCTGAAAACAAGAATAAACGATAGAAACAACAGAGCCGAAAAGACCAGGGCAAAAAGTAAGGGTTTAGTATCAGAAAGGTCGAGTTCTGCAACGTTGTGCGCGAAAAGAACTAGTATTGGTGCTATTGCAAACAGAAATGGGTGCAGGATGACAGGCTTCTTCAAATTAGACCCCTTCCATCAAATATAATGTTCTTTCGGAATCCTTAATTTTTTCCGAATCCCTTATTTTGAAAAACTTTTTAAACTCGTGCTCAAAAGCATTGCATGTATAATCAGGGAAAATGTCTTCTCTATTGGTCAAGAGTCTTTTAACTTGTGAGTCATTCTTAGGGATAAATTCAATAATGAGTGTTTTGCATATAGTGCTCAAGAATTTGGCAATTTTATTAAATGGCAGATTGTTTGATATAACCAGATGATGAATCAAGGCAAGAGCAAATAGTGCATCTGCGGGCCCGCGCTCCAATAAGGACATTCTTTCTTCGTTCCCCCAACCTATGGATGGAGAAGGATTTGTCAGGTCAGACAAGAGAGGCAGAATATTGACTTCGTTTTGAGAAGCACACCTGAGATAATTTTTTTCAACAGCAGCAGGGTCGATGTCAAAAGAAAGAGTTTGCATACCTCGATCGGACGCAATACGGCTAAAGATTCCCACATTTGCGCCAAGATCCCATACTGTATTTGGTTTTGACTTCTCCAAATATTTTGTCACAATCTCTTTTTTGTGCCCAAATCCATTTGAAGTATAGTTGGTATCTTGGTAGTAATCAGACCATTCGGTGCCTTTTGCCTCCCACTTCATATTGTGAACGATTGCCTCCAGGCTGTCTATAAGTCCCAAGAAAGATAAACGACTCATTTTGCGATTGTTCTTTTTTACAGCTTTATCGGCAAAGTAATTCTGGCTCTTTGCGTGAATATGAATATGTGAAAGCAGAGAAAATTTCAGGTATGTTCGTAATGGAAGAAGATTGCTTGCCAAGTCAAGAGAAATACCATCTATAAATATCCGAAACAATTGGTTTAAGCGGATGTCTTTATAGCTCATTAATGCTAAAGGCGCAAGAAAGTGTTGACAAAATTGTCTATAAGCTACCCAAGGCTCACCTTCATGGTATTTTTCAAAAGAAAGCGTGTCAATAAAGATGGGTTTACATTTTCTAAATTGTATATTGTAAGCACTGGCATCTTTAAGCGACATACCATAATTGAGTGCCATTTTTTGAATTCTAAGGGTGGTTAAGGCTGCATCTTTTAATTGACTAAAACACCATTCATAAGGATAGGATATGAAGGGTATACGTTCTACTTTCAGGACTTTGTAAGCTTTGTCAGGTTCTGCTCCTTCAGTATCTATTTCTTCATGGGAAACTAATAATCTTTCATCCAGAAGGGTCTTATAGAGATTGGAATTAATTAAAAGGTCGTAATTATTTTTGTAGACAGCATTTACCTGTCTGTATATTGAACCATTTCTATAAAAGAGAAACCCGCTTGGATCGCGAAATGACCCCGGGATACCCTTATTCTCTAAAAACTTTATCATCTTTGTTTTTTGAAAATAAATTACTAATAAAAATCTTCATCCTCTTCCATGATAGTTTAATAAAAAATAACGCCCCCAGCAGACCGGCAATGAGCATTTGAAGCACATAACTACCAGTTCCGGGGTCTAGATAGGCACTAGCATCTTGGTAAAAGACAAAACAAGACATGACTGATATAAACATTATTTTTGTCAAATAGGAGGTTTGTTTCATGAATACATCTCCTTTCAAAAAGCTGTTATTAAAACGGTTCATTGTACCATTAAGAGCCTAACTGCACAAGTTGTTTTTAGGGTTCGCTTTCATCAGAATGCATGACCACTCTACCGTTGGAGCTCTCCCGAGTGTCCCAGACCTAAGAATGCCATGCAAAAATGTCGTGAATTCGCAGATGTTTTGAAAGATTTTTGAAAGAAGTGTATTTCAAAATTCAGGTATCAAAGGAGGGCATCAGGATATGAATAAGAAACAGAGACTGCTTATAGCTCAGTCGTGTATAACGGTTATTGTTCATCATGCTGCAAAGTCCTCGCCGCTATGGTAGCTAAAATACCCAAGAAGACCTCAACAAAGGTAAAAACAAGGCGAGTTGCGACAACACTGGCTAAAACAGCAGATTTTGGTGCAACCATGGGAAGGGCTAGGAGGAGGATACCCTCTCGAACACCTATACCACCAGGAGCGAATATCGCTGCTATGCCTATTAGCACTGCGCACAGATAGGCTGAAGTAATAGCAGGGTAGTAATGCAAGGGAACAGGTGAAAAGGAGTTTAATGCAAAGTAGAGAACAAGGCCCTGGAGAAGACCTCCCATAATGTAGATAGCTATAAAACGAAGCATTATACCGAAGGAGGGTATTTCATCTATACATTCCCTGCCAAAAAGACGTAGAACCCAGTTTGCAGATGGTTTGAGAAATTTCGGATTGAGTGAGGCGATTAAAATGACAAACACTCCTATGCCGGTATAACGGATATAGTTTGGGATTTCAGGAGGCAGGAAGACAAAAAATGAGGCTGCGATGAGACACCACGACGCCATGCTGGCGATCATTTCCACGAATGTTGCAATAGTGATAGTACGTTTTGGATACTCACGATAAACATCGAGGCGCAGTAAAAGAAGGGTAACCTTTCCCGGAACGTATTTCCCCAGTTGACTAATAAAAAACGCTTTGCTTTCCAAAATGAAGGACGCCTTCAGGCCGAAACTCTTGGCCAACCTGCGCCAGATGAAAAAACTGACCACATAGAAGGCGAAGGCAGCGAGTATTGCAGCTATTATGAATGACCAACGTACTGAGAAATTATTAAAGTGGAGTTCAGAAGCATTTCGCCAGATAAACCAAGAAACCCCGGCTATGACTAAACAGAGAAGTCCCCTACGATACCATGGTAGGAGTTTGCTCATGAGGGCTCACTGCGTTGAAAAGGTGCTGAGGTAGATTTTGGGGTAGAATGGTTTAGAACTGTATCACCAGGATTTGCCAAGATTTTTTCATGTAACTGGTTTTCTTCTTGCGTGGGCAACCAATGCTCGATCCTGTCAAAGCGGAGTTGAGCTATTTGTTCAGAAACAAGTCCCACCATGAATATTACAACTGCCATGATCATCACAAGCCCTGCGGTTTGACCGTATCGTCCACCCAAAAAAATCATTCTGAAAACCCCGTAGCTGAGTCCGCCAAGAAAAAGGGAGGCGCTTACTGGTAAAAACAATTTCATGGGAGAGAAAAGTGTGGCAATTTTCATGATGATGAGGAAGAAACGGGATCCATCTTGAATGAGGCGAATCTTGCTTTTTCCAGATGGGAAGGAGGTGTGTATTGGCACGTAGGAAAGACTGAAGCCAGATCTTAAAACAGCCATTGTAAGTGTGGTAGAGAAGGAAAATGTGTTTGGCAGTATGCCAAGAAAGCTGTGAGCAATGTTCGTGTTAATAGCTTTAAAGCCAGAGGTCAAATCCTGGATGCGATAGTTACAAACGTACGATGCAAATCCGTTATAGACCCGATTTGCAAGATCCCTATGCAACCGGGTCTCTGACTTTCGTGAACGGGCACCGACTACCATGTCGTATTTGTCGAGCTTCTCCAGAAGAGCCGGAATATCCTCAGGGTCATGCTGTCCATCGGCATCCATCATCACGATAGTTTGACCCCGGGCAAAGCGTATACCTGTCTTCAAGGCAGCCCCGTAACCGATATTGTATGGATGAGTAATGACTCGAGCCCCGGTTGCGCTCGCTATGCTTCCGGTCATGTCATCCGAGCCGTCATCTACTACAATAATCTCAAAGCTTTTTCCTAATTTTGTCATGAGGTTGTTGGTTTTCTCAACCACTATTCCCACTGATTTTTCTTCTCGAAAGGCAGGAATAACAACACTGATATCTATCATTTGTCGGTTATCGGACAATTTTGTTTACTCCTTTCGGACGTTCTATTATAGGGGCTTGCATCATCCCATGAAAACCAGAAAACAAGAAGTTGAGAAAAGCCGACTCCTTATGGTTCTGAGCTGCTGCGCTTCTTTACGTCTCAACTCCTGCCTGGAAAGATCTTTCCTTAATATTTATGATGTTGGTTTGTATGGCCCTGTTAATTTCGCAAAAAATACCATAAATCTCGATAAATGTGAACGAATTGCTTTGGAAAAATATTCTACGAATAGAAAAATTCTTTATTGACTCTGAGTAATGGTCGGAACGATGGTCTATCCTAATTTTTTCTGAGCCCCATTGGCATTGTTGAACATGATGAGGCCACATAAGATATTTTAATAATCCCTTACTTCTTTCTCAGCCTTGAGGCAGGAACAGGGGCGTTGATGGGGTAGATGGGGTTGGCAAGGGTCCACCATCCAGGTCTTTCTTCTTTGGTAAAATCAATTCGGTAGACGAATTTTATACTCTTGTAGCCCAAATCGTAGGGAGATATAACCCTCATAGGCGCCCCATGATCATGGGGCAGGGGCTTCTCGTTCATGTTGATGGCAAGTAAGCACTCTTTTTTAGGGTCAAGGAGGTGTTGAAGAGGGAAACATTCAACATAATTGTACTGTCCCTGGGGAGGATCATACGTCTCACCGAGGGCATGGAATATGACATATTTTGCCTCTGGTACAGGTTTGGCAATCTTCACAATCTGTTCAAAGCGAATGCCTCCCCACTTGATATCCTTTACCGACCAACCTTCTACGCAGTGAAAGTCAGAGGTTTGGGTAACCTGGGGGAGTTTCATCAGTTCCTGGAAGGTAAGGCGCGCCTTATTTTTCACAAGGCCATCTATTTCTAAGACATAAGGCTCATGCTCTTTCTTGATTTTCCAGAAAATGGATTTTAAGGCGTTATCGAAAGCAAAGGTATCCCTTTCAACAGTCCTGACGCCTAACTTGTCTATAAAGAAAGCCCACAGAGAGGAGGGCAGAGATGCAAGAAGGCTAAAAACCCCCACCGTCTTAAGAAATATACGCCTTCCTAAGTGCAGACCTTCCTGAGGTGCTGACAAATCCAAATCGTTGTTTTTTTGATCAGAAGCCAATAGAGCTCCTAAAAATTTGGCATAAACCTGTAATTATTATTATGCACAGGCGCTGAATTGTAATGCTTGATAATCGTCTCAGTCGCGGAGGATATCAACCACTTGAGAAAGGAGAAAGGTCTCTTGCCATACACGAGCACTGGCTTGCCTTTTATGCCGAGAGCCTTTTTCATATCGTCTACAGTATCATAAAATGTTCCGATACTGTCTATAAGACCAAGCTCTTTTGCCTGTGAACCCGTGTATACCCGGCCATCAGAAAGCTTTTTTGCCTGTTCTACAGGCATTTTTCGACCCTCTGCTACATCCTTGATGAACTGTTCGTGAATACTATCAAGAATTTGCTGAAAATATGCCCTCTCGTCATCATGCATTTTTCTGAATGGTGATCCCACATCCTTGAATTTACCTGACTTGATCGTATTAGGCTGTATGCCTATTTTTTTCAGGAGGTCTTCGGCAACCACCTGTTCCATAATAACCCCAATGCTACCGGTAATAGTCGACGGATTGGCAAAAATCTTTTCTCCGGCGCTCGCTATATAATAACCTCCCGATGCACACACGGAACTGGCTGAAATGTAAACCTTCTTTTTCGCGGCGAGTTTCTTGAGTTCCTGGTAAATCTCCTGGCTTGGCCCAACAGACCCGCCGGGCGAATTGATTCTCACGATTACGCCCCTGATGCCGTCGTCTTCCTTGAATTTGACGATATCCTCCATGGCATCTTTTCCGTCCGCAATAACGCCCTCTATCTCTACAACACCAATCTTATCCCCGAAACCATGTCCGATAATACCTGTTAGAAATGAGGCAATAAAAATAATGAGAACGAGAATGAAAATTACAAGAAATGCCTTTTTGATTCGTGTCATAAATGCATAACCTCCGTTACGTTCCTATATAATAAGCAGGAAACAATCGAGAGTAAATATAATTATAAATTTAAGTATATTAAAGATTAAAAAAACCATTGATGAAAAGGCGAATCATACTGAAGCTATTGGCAAACCCTATCTTTGTCGGAATGTTTTTTTGATCAAGTACGGGTATCATTCGAAGGTTGGCGTACAGGGCTGCTTACCTGTTCTAACTTGAGATGTATAGTTCCAGGGTGACTTCATCGCCGTCTTTGAGACCGAGGGAGTCCTTGAGATGCACAGGGGCGAGGATTTCGAGGAGGCACTCGTCGTAGTTGGGGACAAGGGGCAGCACTATGCCACACTCATACTTGCCGGCAATCATACCCCGAAAAATGAGGGCATCGCAAAAACCGGCAGCCTCGCTGGTAAGCCGATCTCCTCCGTGGGCCTTCAGGCTGCGTTGCACTTCGGGATCCTCAACGGCAATGTTGAGTGTCCCTCCATAAGGCTGAAATCTGAGTTTTTCCCCCATCTGGCGATTAACCCAGGGGATGGCCATGAAGCTAGATGATTCTCCCACTCCTCTGACGACTTTACCCGTTATCTTCATAGGTGAATCCGATGCATGCTTAGATTTTGAATTGAGGGTTCGTGATTTTTTTACCCATGACCTCTCGCCTCTTACCCCTTGCCTGTTTTCTTACGTCTTTACAATCTTCATCTCTTCCTTCGCACTACTACCCCATCGCCTGAAGAGGGAGGCGTCAATGCTGAAGAGATCTAGGACCTTGCCGACAGACTGGTCGACAATATCCTCAATTGTTTTTGGCATGTGATAGAAAGCCGGAGTCGGAGGCATAATAACGCCACCCATCCGGGTAACTCGCATCATGAGATCGAGATGGCCCTCATGAAGGGGGGTTTCCCTGACAAGGAGAACAAGCCTTCTCCTCTCTTTTAGGTTCACGTCAGCAGCCCTGATGAGGAGGTTGTAATTGAATGAATTTGCAACTCCTGAGAGTGTTTTAATAGAGCAGGGGGCTATAACCATGCCGTCAACTTGAAATGAGCCGCTGGCAATGGCGCCTCCTACATCTTCCACATCATAGATTGTTGAGGCAAAAGGTTCGAGGTCTGCCATGGTGTATTCTGTTTCAATTAGCATGTTTTTAACGGCTGAAGAAGTAACAACAAGATGAGTTTCCACTCCGCTTTGGAAAAGGGCCTTCAGCATCCGTATCCCGTAGATAACACCAGTTGCTCCGGATATGCCTACAACAATCTTGCTCATTTAGTGCCTCCCGTTAATCTTGCTCATGACAGTTTTTATTCTATTTGCGTTGCCGCTAATGACCTTTGCCCTTTCTTCAATCGATTTACCCTGAATGGTGGCGTTAATCCCTACCTTGGTGACACCATAGACATCTTGGACAGTGGGGTCAATGGGTTGTCCCTGGAGCTTATTAATAATGATGAAGTCCTCATCTGCCTTACACCGGGTAATAATAGCCCACTCCACATCGTACGGATCATCTGCATTCACATCATCATCCACAATAACAACCTTTTTGATCATAGGAAAGGATAGAAGGAAGAGAATAAGATTTCTGATCTTGAATTTCTCTGAGGTTTTGACGCTTACCACAAGGGAAGATCCGAAGGTTTTCGGCACAAAAGTGATATTGACAATAAAAGAAAAAAGTTTTTTTGCGTTTTCTTCGAGATGTGCCCGGCTCACAAAGGTTAGGTACCTGTCTCCTTCGGGACTGGTTGGCAGGAGCGCATGATATATGGGCGCATCCCTGTGATACATGTGTTCTACAACGATGGTAGGTGTTTCCTGAAGGGAGAAATAGTAACCGCTAATCTCGCCTAACGGTCCGTCTTTTTTGCCCTTTGTTGTATCGTCAACGTATCCTTCCAGAAGAAGTTCTCCGCCTGCAGGAACCTCGATACCGGACTGTGGGGTAGTCATCACCTCAACACCTTGCCCTCTCAGGCCACCGGCAACTTCAAGTTTGTCTGTTCCAGGAGGTACCTTGAGGGCCATAGAGATGAAAAGGGCAGGGTCAACGCCAATAGTAATTGCAATGGGCATTCTCTGGCCCAGTGCTTTGTATTTCTGGTAAATAGTCGTCAAAGGAGGATTGAGAAGAGCAACACCCAGAAGATTTTTGCCCCGGTATTCCATCCTGTGAATTCCTCTTCCGACTATCCCTGAATCGGGATCAACCGATGAAACAACCCCTGCCGTGATAAAGGGCGCTGAATCCTTTTCATAATGCTTTAATATGGGAATAGAGTCTATGAGGTTCTTTCCTGAGATTGTAATGTGTTTGAGCTTTTTTTCAGAGACATAGATCTTTTTTTCTGTTTTTTGAACCCCTTTGATAAAAAACTCATAAGGGTTTTCCGTGTCAAAAAGTTCCTTAAAGACATCGTGGGAAGGGACAAGGTTTGCCACAAGCCGGCACGAATAGCCATTCACATTCTCAAAGAGCAATATCTTCCCTTCCCACGAAAGCTTTTCAATAAGCGCAGGGATGTCTTCCCGATAAACCTTCTCCTTGATTGTGAGAACCCAGTTTTTTGCCTTTACAAGTTCCAGGTACTCTTTCAGGGAGCTAACCACGTTACAGTCCTTCGGGTATGACGTTTACAAGTTCCAGGATCTTCATAGAACAGGGGGTAGGGACGAGCTGACCCCTGCCGAGGCGTATCCAAACCTTCTCGGGATATTTCCCCGGGTCCTTCGAAACAATAATCTTTGCGTGGGTGGAGCGGTATTTGTACTTGCCGGGAGTGAGATCACGTATCACTGTGACCTGTTCCATTTCTTGCGGCATATCTTTGAAGTTTACATTAATATAGGTATCCCATTCTGCCATGATATCCTCCTATTCCTTAAATCCGTATGTTTTCCACTTTGCAAGAACTTTCTCCTGAATCTCTTTCGGATAGACGTTGTCGAACGATACTTTAATTGGAATATCCGAAGCTGACCAGTCAAGAGGGAAAGTACAGTCAAATATAACCTTGCCGGCAACACCGAGACGTCTTTCAGCCGGTGTAGCAAACGGGTTCAGCGGGGTACCTACGCCAAATTCCATTACTCTTATGCCGTTAACTGGGTGACACTTAGTGCTGAGAGCATGTATCAACTCATCCTTGTCGTAAATATCTGTTTTTTCATCAACGACTACAACCATATGGAACCAGGGACCCAATTTGCTGCCGAATACAAGCTGACCAATTTGTGTAGCAATGTTTGGATAGGCAGGTTTTACACCGACAACGGTGAGATGATGTGTTGATTCCGGAAGCATATATACTCCGGTGATAGGAATACCCTGGTCGCGAAGCATTTTATCCATTTCCAGGCCAAGAGAGAATGATCTTAACAGCTGACCTTCATCTGTTGGTACTCCCATATTGGACATAGCCATAATAGGCTGTTTTCTCATGGTTATCGCCTTAACATGATACACGGTTCTGGGTTCACGGGGGCTGGTTCTGTAACCGGTGTACTCTCCGAAGGGCGCTTCATCGATAGTAACATTGGGCACAAGCACACCCTCGAGGATGATTTCTGCATGTGCCGGAACATAAAGGTCATTGGTAACGCATTTTACCACTTCTACAGGTTCTCCCATAAGCTGGCTTGTAAATTCATCTTCAGGAATTTGTGCCGGTGCACAGCTTGCAATTGCAGAGAGAGGATCCGGGTTGATTACCACTGCGAAGGGCATGGGAATGTTTTTCGGTTGATATTTGTTGTGCCACATTTTGCCCATATCGGAGAAAGGAAGCACCGGGCCTGCCATATTCTTATCATCAAAGGCCATCTGACGGTACATACCCCAGTTGACAAAAGGTGTGTCAAGATCTTTGGCTACAACGAACTGCCATGTTCCTATGTATCTGCCCCCGTCGCCATCATGAACCATAGGCGCAGGGAGATTCAAAATATTTGCGTCATCGCCCTGGAGCACAACTTCCTGACATGGTGCATTCGTAATAACCTTGGGGGGATACGACTTCCCTGTAGTTCTGCGCAGATACTCAGCGGAAATCTCAGGAATGGGTGTATCAGGATTCATGCCAAAGGCGATTGCAAGTCTTCTGTATGTTGCTATGGGTGCGCCAACGCATTCAAAGCCCGGATAATCTTTAATGTTCTTAAAAAAGACAGCCGGACCTTTCTTCTCGCAGGTTCTCCGGACGATTGCGCCCATTTCAAGATCCCAATCCACCTCTTCGTTTACCACTACGGCATCACCTGTTTTTACGCATGCATCAATAAATGATCTGTTATCTTTGTAGTACTTGTAAGCCATGTTTCCTCCAGTTCGCTGTTATTTGAATTCTCCCAAGAAATCGTCCCATTTTCCCTGGGCTTCAAGTATGAATTGCGCCAACTCCCTTACAACTCCTCTTCCACCACCTGCGGTGGTTATGTAATCGGCTATGTTCCTGGCTTCCTGTGATCCGTCGGCAGGCGCGACAGAGAATCCACTTCGTTTCATGACTGCAAGATCGATCATCTCGTCGCCTGCATAACAGATATCCTCATCCTTATAGCCTGTTTCCTGCTCAAACTGATCGACTCTTGCCATCTTTGCCCCCTGGCCCCAGAGGTTCTCCGGAGGGAGGCAGTAAATCTTTGCCATCTGCTCGTCGGCACGGGATATCTTTGTTGTGAGGAAGGATACGCCAATGCCTTCGTCCATAAGAGCTTTTATACCCATACGGTCATGGAGAGAAAAGGCCTCCGATTTTATGCCGTCCTGAGTGTAGAAAAGGGTATTGTCCGTCATAATCCCATGGATATCGAGAATGACAAATCTTACTTTTTTTGCTTTTTCCTTTGCGTCCGCTTTCGCACTTGCCATCGTATACCCCCTATTTGTATCCCATTTTGGTAACTTTTCCTACCCATTCATCCCATTTGCCCATGGCTCTCAGGATGAATTCGCATACCTCTCTCATGGCTCCTCTGCCGCCGGGATTCGTGGTAATGTATGCGGCCAGAGCCTTAACCTCATCTTTCGCGTCTGCCGTGGCAACACCGAAACCAACCTTCCTCATAATGGGGATGTCAGATACCTCGCATCCCAGATATACGACCTCCTCGTAGCTTATATTGAACTCTTTTACCAATTCATCGAGCTTTGCGGCTTTATCGGTGACGCTGAAGTACAATTTATCCAGCTTCAGCTCTTTGGCCCTGAAAAGCCCCTCTCCATCAATGGAGGTACTATCAAGAAAAGCTATCTTGATATCGTTTGCCGTAAGCGAGAGGTCTCCGAACCCATCCATGTGCCAGAAACCATACTGTCTGTTCCCTTCAATGTCGACAATAACGCTGTTCGTTGTGAGAGTACCGTGAATATCGTGACCGAAAAGTTTGACCTTTCGTGCCCTTTCCTGGGCTTTGTTCATATCCTTTTCAAATCCCATTCTGAACCTCCTCCTCTGTTAGTCTATACCGTATTCGTTCCATTTGGCCTTGACCTTGTCGAGCATTGGCTGATTAAGCTTGATCTCTGTTGGTTTTACTTTCCATTCGTAGGGGATGGTTGCGTCAAGGATGATTCTTGATGTGATGAACTTGACTTCATCTGCGCCAATTGCCGGGTCAAGGGGCGTAGACCTTCCTCTGTTAATAATCTGTGTGCCTCTAACCGGGCTATAACGGGTGCCGAGGGCCCACCATACCCTTGGAAGATCGTCTGCTTCGATATCATCATCCACGATAATGACCATCTTGACTCCATATGTACCTGTATTGCTGGCAATGACCGCTGCTGCCACCTGATCCGAATGTCCCGGGTACATCTGCTGTACTGAAACGACGACAATGAAGCGCCCTGAGCCTTCCGGCAAAGTATATACGGATTTAATACCCGGAATCTGCATCTTCTCAAGATCCATCCATAAACTTGCATTTCTCGCAAATGCATAAAGCATATGCTGATCGCCTACAGGCCGGCCTACGCTGGTTTCCCAGAGTATGGGATTGTTTCTGTAATATACCCGTTTAACATCTAGGGCCGGTTTCGGAATAGGCTTAATAAGTTCTTCTGTGTAATAACCGGTGTACTCGCCGAAGGGACCTTCGTTCCTCAGTTTGGTAGGATCAATTTCTCCTTCCAGAACAATTTCTGCAGCTGCAGGGATAGGTAGTCCGAAGAGCTGGGTTTTTACCGTTTCAACAGGTTCACCGCGAAGGGAGCTTACCACATCATAACCGCTTTTTGCTCCGGACACTGTGGCAGCGCTTGCAAAAATATGCAGAGGGTCTCCGCCGATAATTGCGCATGCAGGCATTTTCTTTCCGGCCTTTGCATACTTCTTCATAATCCTGTCAGCTGTTTTACCTTTAAGAATCTGCACGCCAACTGTTTTGTCATCAAGAATACCCATACGGTATGTACCAAGGTTTACTTTGCCGTTTTCCGGATCCTGGATAACCATAAAAACTGCTGTACCGAAATAGCGCCCCCCATCGAGTTCATAAAACTTGGGCGAAGGGAATGCAAATGTATCAATCTTATCCCCATCAACAATATTTTCGAAAATTGGGCCGTCTTTAACTTCCTTTGCCAATATGACATCTTTAACGGAAAGATTTACCCATTCTTTTGTCAGTTCAACAAGAGAAAGCTTCGGATCTTTTCCAAGAATCATCGCCAGCCTCTGGGTAGTGGCAAAAGCTCCTGTTAAAACCGGGCTGGAATATCCTTTTACGTTTTCAAATAAAAGCGCCGGTCCGGATTTTTCTTCAGCTATCTTACAGATATGTGATATTTCTAGGTTCCAGTCAACCTCAGTCTTTACTCTCTTTAATTGCCCCACTTTTTCACATTGTGCAACAAAGTCTCTTAAATCCATAATTACCCCCTCTCGTTTGGTATTTATCCAAATTCTACGTTAAATCCTTGACTTGTCAATTTATTTCTTCTTATACTTCATAAGAAAAAATTATGTTTTCTTATTCAATGAATTCTCTCCTTGTTTTTTATGAAGTCGTTAAAGCACGCAGTTTTTCCAGAGCCGCTGATATACTTTTTATGACACAGCCTGGTGTTTCGAATCATGTGTCCCAGCTGGAAGCACAGGCAGGCCATCCACTGTTAAAACGGGAAAAAGGAAAGTTTCAGCTGACCAAAGAAGGCAGGATAGTGTTCAAGTATGCTGAAAAGATTGAAGCATTAGCCAGAGATTTGGAACATACCATACGAAACTTACAGAAAGATATTAATCCTCTTCTCAGGGTCGGTTCACCTCCGGTTTATTCCCGAATCGTGATGCCCTATATATTAAGCAGTTTTCAGAAGACCTATCCTGATATTATGATAAAACTGGACGTAGGTGGATCTGACGAGATGTTACGATCAGTTTTATCAATGCACAACGATATCGTTATAGTTGCGAATACGAGGGCATCAAAAAAGCTTTATGTTTTACCATTTCTTAAAGAGGAACTGGTCCTTATCACTGCAAAAAAACATCCCCTTGCAAGTCGGGAACAGGTTTCTTTGAAGGAAGTTGAACCTTATCCATTCATTCTGAGAGAGGAAGGCTCTGGGACAAGGAAGGCCGTTCTTTCTGCTTTCCAATCTATGAATATAAATCCTTCAAGTCTCATTGAAGTTAAGAGTACAGAGTTCATCAAGGAATGGGTGTCGCAGGGGAAAGGCATATCAGTTCTCGTGAAAAGGGCAGTCTCTGAAGATGAATTAAAATCCTTGAGTATTGTTTCGCTGAACGAACAGTTGTCTATGGAAATCTCGGTCTGCTTTTTGAAGTCAAGAAAAAATGATCGCGCAATTCAAAAGTTCTCCGATCACGTGAAAGAACTCAGTCTAAAGCCTCCATTCAAAACCACTGAATAATCTGGCTAACTAAAGAGAACATTAAATTTCTTCGCAATTTCCTCCAAAATCGACTGGCACAACTTCGTTATTATTTTGATTTCAGCGTCGGTAAGATCATCCCAATGTATCCCTGCTGCAACAATTGTATTTCTTCCGAGTCTTTTGGCGAGCTCTTCAGACATCATCTTTGCAACAATATCCTCTTTGTGTCCAACAAAGGAAAATACAGAACTCGTTGCAGCACGTTTTTTTGGGTCTCGCAAGCTTGGTCTTACCTGGGCCATACCTATGGCGCCAACATGAGGTCTTGTACCTCCCCAGAGAATTACCAGGCAGTCAGGGCCCAGCTCGAAGACCCTTGCGAACACTTCAAACTTTCCTTCACCAACGGATACGTCAAAGGATCGAACTGCAGATGAAACTGTTTCTTTATTTGCCGTTACCATGTTGATCCTCCTCATGTGTTTTGCGCTGAATCATTGCATGGAGCACTTCTACCGCCCGTGAGGCAAAATCTGGATCGCTGATATGCACAGACATCTCTTCTATAGGGATTTGCGGTAAGAGAAGCCCTTTTAGTGTTCTTGTAAAAACCTCATCTACTGAAGGATCGTACAGTGGTGCGCCTTCTTTATCAGCATCAGACCATCCTTTCAATGGAATAAGAACATGAGTAAATCCCTTCGACTTATTCAGTTTATCGGCAACAATATGTGCAAAGGCTTCCATTTCTCCTTGTTCCATTCGGACACAGAATCTGGTGTCGTGTCCGTGAATCCTCCTACCTTTGAGCGATTCGGGCATCGGGTAAACAGGGCTAAAGACTGCATTATCAAGACCACCAGGGGCAAAAACAAGGGGGACACCTGTGCGACCGGCTGTTTCTAGCCGTGAAGGGCCTATACCTTTGCAATACCCTCCGAACATCTCATCAGCAATTTCATGAGGATTAAAATCAAGGACACCTGCTATTCGGCCCTCGGCAACGAGTTCCTCCATGGCCATACCGCCGCAACCGTTTGCATGAAATCCAAGCATCTCGTATCCTTTTGCTTCGAGGAGAGGCTCTGCATTTAGCGCTACCCCAGAGTTGATACCATAGGCCGTGACACCAATCATAGGCTTTTCTTTTCCGAGGGCGCTGGTGCCCTCCATCATGCCACATACAGCGTGAGTGGCCTGCTTAAGAATGAGGCGGATAAACTCGTTAAAGCCGAGTAGGTCTGCGACGGAATGAAACATGACGATATCTTTCGTTCCTATGAATTGGCGAATATCCCTGGAAGCCACCGTAGAGACGATTACCTTTGGGAGGCCAAAGGGTAGGGCCCGCATGATGGATGACACGATTGCAGTTCCA
>Ga0351959_1096_pt1 | contig 23504 bp, 19 predicted proteins | sample TotcelT113001M13_FD_206836 | JGI IMG/M metagenome (GOLD analysis project Ga0351959, IMG submission 206836) | Enriched cells from coal bed in the Powder River Basin, Montana, United States - Total cells T11 rep3 HSBNCT.T11.300.1.M13 ...
TGCCTGCCCGTTCAAAGCCCCCTTGCCGTTGCTGGAAAAGCCTTTTGGCGCGGATTTCTTTCTTCTCTTAATTGCTAGCTCGAAAAGTTCAAAAACCCGCATTTTCATTTCACTTGTTCTTGACAGGGTAGAAAAGGCATGGTAGAAAATTAGACTGACATGTCAGTCTATGCAGTCGGGGCAAGGCTCTCCCGGCATATGTTTCAGGGCAGGCCCGGCTGTTTGCACACTCAACAAGGGGGAAGGTCATTTATGAGCGTTTCGCCTTTTTACATAAGGCACCAGTTGCCGGTAATCGGCGCCTTTGCACGCATTGCAGCAAGCCGCCCCCAAAAGGGTTCTCAATCCCAGGCAAAACAGGTCAGCGCCACCCTGCCGCCGCGCCCGGCGGAACTGGTGGCCGATTATCTGCGCCATGTGGGGGCAAACCCGGCTGCCTACGGCAAAACCTTGCCGCCCCATCTTTTTCCCCAGTGGGGATTTGCCCTGATGACCAAAACCCTTCTGGGAATGCCCTATGACATGAAAAAGGTGTTAAACGGCGGGGCAAGCTACACAGTCAACAGGCCAATACCCATAAACGAAGCCCTTGAGGTCACCGCCCGGCTCAACAGCGTGGAGGAAACCGATTCCAAGGTCCTGTTCGAGCAGAGTCTTGTAACAGGCACAAAGAGCGCACCCGATGCCCTCACATGCACGGTCTGGGCCATCATCCCCAAAAAAGGCGGCAAAAAGGGCAAAAGCGAAAGGCCTGTCGTGCCCGAAGACGCCAGGGAAGTGGGCTGCCTGCGCCTTGGCGCCAACATAGGCCTGGACTTTGCCATGCTCACGGGAGACTTCAACCCCATTCACTGGATTGCCTGGTATGCCCGCATGGCCGGGTTCAAAAACACCATAAACCACGGGTTTTCCACCATGGCCCGCACCATCGAGGCTATCAACAGAACTCTTTGGGGAGGGCAGCCCTTTCAGATGAAAAGCTTTTCGTGCCGTTTTCTGTCGCCCCTTGTGCTTCCGGCAACAGCCTTTGTTTTTGTGGACAGCCATAACAGGGTTTACACAGCCCCGGCCCGCAATGCCACGCCCTATCTTATGGGTGAATTTACACCTGTTTCAAAATAAACAATGGAGAAAAGCCATGCCAGATTATCTTTTGGAGCTTTCCAAGAACCCGGCAGCCAGAAATGCAGTCAAAAAGCTCAATCTGCCCCTGCCTCTGCCCGAAAACCTAAAGCGCATAACAGGCCCCTGGCCGGAGCAGCCCCTTGCCGGGCTTGCCGTGGATGTCGGCCACCTGCCCACGGCCGCCCTTGCCCCCTTTCTTGCCAAGGCCCTTTGCAGCGCAGGCGCAACTGTTTATGCAAGCGGCTCGAAAAGCCAGTTCGCCCATTATCAGGACAGCGCAACTGCCTGGGGCCGCATTGCAAAAAGCGTTGAGGCGGATGCCAAGTCAACTGGCTACAAGCCCCACGGAATGATTTTTGATGTGACCAACGCGCAAAGCCCGGAAGATTTGAAGGCCATGTATGCCTTTTACAATGCCCGGCTGCGCAGCCTTGCCAGCAGCGGGCGCGTGCTCATCTGCGCCCGGCCTTTTGAAGGAGCAAAGGATTTGGGTGCGGCTGTTGCCTCCCGCGCAGTGGAGGGCTTCATGCGCTCGGTTGGCAAGGAGATAGGCAAAAAGGGGGCCACCGCCATTCTTTTGTATGTTGATGAGGGCGCAGAGGAGCGCCTTATTCCTGTGGCGCGTTTTTTCCTTTCCCATGCTTCGGCCTATGTCTCCGGTCAGCCTGTGCGCATTTCAAACGCTGTCACCCCGCCCCAGGCTTTTTCCAACACCCGCTCCCTTGACGGCAAAAGCGTCCTTGTAACAGGCGCGGCCCAGGGCATCGGCAGGCAGATAGCCATAAGGCTTGCTCTGGAAGGGGCAAGGGTCATCTGCATGGACAGGCCTGCCGAGGAGAAGGCAACAGCAGAGCTTGCCCGGCAGATAAAGGGCTCTGCCCTGCATCTGGACATAACAGACAAGGATGCAGCCAAGGTCATGGCAGACCATGTGGCAAAGCACGGCAGGAAGCTTGATGCGCTTATCCACAACGCTGGTGTTACCCGCGACAAGATGCTGGTGAACATGGATGAGCAGCGCTGGGACATGGCCATGACCATAAATCTGATGGCTGTCATGGAAACAACCGACAGCCTGCTTCCCCTTATGCCTGCTGATGCAAGAATTGTCTGCCTTTCCTCCATTGCAGGCATTGCAGGCAACCCCGGCCAGACCAACTATGCCACATCCAAGGCCGGTATCATAGGCATGGTAAAGGCCCTTGCGCCAATTCTATCCAAAAAAGGCATCTGCATAAACGCCGTGGCACCTGGTTTTATTGAAACCCGCATGACAGCCGCCATTCCGCTTGCCACAAGGGAGGCGGGCCGCAGGCTTTGCAGCCTGGGCCAGGGCGGGCTTCCCGAAGATGTGGCCCAGGTGGTGACCTTTCTTTCAACACCCCAGGCATCGGGCATCACCGGCGAGGCAATCCGCATCTGCGGCCAGAACTTTATCGGAGCGTAAAAAACCGGCAATAATATTCAAAAAGGAGCATTTAAAAACATGGCAGCCAAAAAAAGCGCAGCAGGAAGCAACAGGCGGGCCGTTATAGTTGGCGGCGTTCGCACCCCTTTCATCCGGGCCTTTGGCCCCTTCACCCGGCTCAACACCATTGATCTGGGCACAAAGGCGGTAAAGGGCCTCATTGAAAAATTCCCCCTGCCTTTGAAGGAAATCGAGTCCGTGGTCTGGGGCGGCACCATTCTTCCCGGCGGCGTGGCTGTGAACATAGGCCGTGAAATCGTGTTTGACGCCGGCCTGCCTATGGAGGTGGAGTCCTTCACGGTTGTACGGGCCTGCACCACGAGCATTCTTTCCGCCACCCTTGCAGCCTCAATGATTGAAAGGGGCGATGCGGATGTCATAATCGCAGGCGGAAGCGATTCCACAAGCGGCGTGGAAGTCCGTATGCCGCCAACCCTTGTCCACAAGGCTGCCCCTGTTGTTATGAGCGCCAAGTCCACACCTTCCGACTATCTCAAGCTTTTGTCCAAGTTGAGGAAGGATGACATTGTTCCAGGCAGGCCCAGCATAAGGGAGCGCACAACAGGCGAGCTCATGGGCGAATCTGCTGAAAAGATGGCTGCCAGAAACGAGATCTCCCGCGAGGCCCAGGACGCCTTTGCCCTCCAGAGCCACCTTCGGGCAGCCAAGGCCATTTCCAGCGGCCGCTTTGCCCAGGAGGTCATTCCGGTGGAAACCCCGGATGGCGAAACCGTTTACACAGACAACATAGTGCGGGGGGACACAACCCTTGAAAAGCTTGCCAAGCTCAAGCCCGCATTCGCCCAGGGCGGAACCCTCACGGCTGGCAACTCCTCATCCCTTACAGACGGGGGCGCAGCCCTTCTTCTCATGAGCGAGGAAAAGGCCAAGGCCTTGGGATTTAAGCCCCTTGCAGCCTTCAAAAGCTGGAGCTATGACGCAGTTGACCCCTGGGATCAGCTTCTCATCGGACCGGCCATTTCCATGCCCAGGGCCCTTGCAAAGGCAGGCATGACAGGCGATGATGTTGACATAGTTGATATCCACGAGGCCTTTGCAGCCCAGGTGCTTTGCGTGCTCAAGGCGCTCAATTCAGACGCCTTTGCAAGGGAGCGCCTTGGCCTTGACAAGGCTGTGATGAAGCGCGACCCGGAGCAGATAAACATTCACGGCGGCTCTGTTGCCCTTGGACACCCCTTTGCTGCAACCGGTGCAAGGATGATCCTTACAATGGCAAACGAGCTTGCCCTGGGCAACCAGCAGACAGCCCTGCTTGGCGTGTGCGCCGGCGGCGCCCTTTCTGCCGCGCTTGTTCTGGAAGCGGTTTAGGCTGTTACAATCAGTTCCGGCATAAAAATAACGGGGAGACCGTCCTGCCGATGCAGGATGCTCTCCCTGTTTTATTTTTCCAGGCTGAAGATGATTTTGTCCAGGTCTGCCTTTGTGTCGGAAAAAACAAGGGAGTTGCAGTCCCGGCCCACAAGGCCGGTCTCAAGGGATGGACCTTTGAGGCGCTCGAAAAGCTCCGGCAGGCTGCCCTTTTTCAGATGGCTCTGTGCCTGGGTGAAGATTCCGGCGGTCACAGCAGCGGCCCGTCCTTCCAGGGCGGCCAGATCCGTTGCTCTGGCCCGTCCGGTCACAGGGTGACGGTAGCTTATGGGGCTGGCGAAAAGCTCTGCGCCGGGCCTGCCTGCTCCGGGGTGGAAGAGGGGCACATAGGCCAATGGCCCCTTGCCCAGAAAGCGGCCTGTGCCACGGGCCACAAAGCCTATCCAGCCCTTGGTGAAGGCCCAGTGGAAGATGCTGTGGCAGTAGATGGCAGCATTGACATTTGCTTCGGGCTGTTTTTCCCCGCCAAAGAGCACGGAGAAAAAAGAAGCTGTGCGGCTCATGGAGGTACTGCCCCCCCGGAAAAGCCTGCGGTGATGAAAGCCTGCAAGGGCGGGGTTCTGCCTTGCATAGTGAAGATCCAGCCAGGATTCGATCAGCCTGTGCCGGAAAAGGTTGGTGTGACGCACGGAATCTTCCGGGTCGTGACACCCTCCGGAATAATACATTATCCAGGGGTGGAAGATTGCGTCTGTCATAACATGGCTCACCGCGCCCAAAGCAAAGGCGGCTGCATCCATGCCTCTGAATTGGCGCAGGACCCTGGCCGGAGGGTCGAATGTGTCCTCCCCTGCACTTCCGTGAAGCCTTTTGGCAATGCTGGTGAAGCGCTCCGCATCAAGCAGGGCGTACATGGGGGTGTCCGGGGCCGTGGCTCCCAGGAGAAATGTTGGAAAATGATCGGAAAGGGCCTGTTTGACAGGGCCAGGCTCAAGCCTGTCCAGGGCTTTTTTTGCAATCACCCAATGTGTAAGCTCTTTGGGCATGGCGTAAGCCCCTTTTGCGCCTTCTATTGAGTATTTGTTACGCTTTTATCCGCCCTATGGCATCCTTAATGCGCCTTATGGTTGTCTCCCCCCCAAGAACAGCTATCATTTCAAAAAGCCCGGGGCTGGCTGTGGAGCCGGTAAGGGCCACCCGCACGGGCTGGGCTATTTTGCCAAAGGCAAGCCCGGTCTTTTCCATCATCTTCTCAAAGGCAGCCTCCTGGGCCTTCTGGTCAGACACATCCACTCCGGCAAGGGCCTCAACCACGGCTTCCAGAACGGGCCGGTTCTGGGGGGTCAAAAACTTTTCTGAAGCCTTCTCCTCGTATGAAACTTTTTCCGCATAGTAAAAGGCCGCCTTCTGGGCCATTTCCTCCAAGGTTTTGGCGCGGATTTTCAGCGTTTCAATCACAGCAAGGTCAAAGGCGTCATCCTTTGTTGCCAAACCCTGTTTTGACGCAAAGACCCTGAAACCGTCAAGCAGGTCATCAACCCTTGCAGCACGGATATGGTCGCCGTTAATATCCAATAGCTTCTGGGGGTCGAAAACGCCCGCAGAGCGGCCTATGCTTTCAAGGTTGAATTTTTCCTTGAGCTCGTCAACCGTGAAAAATTCCTGATCCCCGCAAGACCAGCCCAAACGCACCAGAAAGTTGATGAGGGCCTGGGGCAGGATGCCCATATCCCTGTATTCCAGAACACTTCGTGCGCCGTGGCGCTTTGACAGGCGCTTCTTGTCCGGGCCCAGCACCATCGGCACATGGGCGTAAAGGGGCAGAGGCTCGCCAAGAGCGTTGTAGATGTGAATCTGGCGCGGGGTGTTGCTCAAGTGGTCGTCCCCGCGGATAATGGTGTTGACGCCCATTGTTATGTCATCCACCACAACCGCAAGGTGATAGGTGGGCGTACCGTCGCTCCGGCAGATGACCAGATCATCCAGCTCCTCGTTGGAAAAGGCCACCGTGCCCTTGACCGCATCCTCGAAAACCACCTTTCCGCCAAGGGGTGTTTTAAGGCGCACAACAGCATCGGCTGTCTTTGGCAGGCCCTTTTCCCGGCAAAGGCCGTCATATTTCGGCTTGCCGCCCGTTTCCAGGGCCTTTGCCCGCTTTTCCTCCAAGGTCTGCTGCGAGCAGGTGCAGTAATAGGCCTTGCCTGCCTGCACCAGCTTTTCAACAAAGGAAAGATAAATTTCCGTGCGTTTTGACTGGTAGAAAGGCCCTTCGTCCCAGTCCACGCCCAGCCATTTCATGGCCTCGATTATGGAGTCCGTGTATTCCTGCTTTGAGCGCTCAATGTCAGTATCTTCAAGCCGGAAAATGAAGCGCCCTCCCATGCGGCGGGCGTAAAGCCAGTTGAAAAGGGCCGTGCGGGCCCCGCCAAGGTGCAGGGTGCCGGTGGGGCTCGGCGGAAATCTTGTGACCACGGTTGCCATAAAACAGGTGTCCTTTCTTTATAAACACGGGCCTGCCATAGCACAGCCTTTGCATCATCTCAAGGGCGGCCCTTCAAGGCAAATTATCCGGCCCGCCGATTTTCAGGCAAGTTGTTTTGCGTCATCTTGCATGCATTTATGCTTATTGCCAAGATTTGTTGAAAAACAAAAAATCCCATGTTATGAGGACGGGATTAAAATTTTCGACCTACCGGACGAATGACCGGAAAAGGGTTCGGACACAAATTTTTTTGTCCGGGCTTTTCATGTGTATTAACAAACCAAAGGAGGAGAGACTCATGGCGTACGATGCGACCAAAATGGCCGACTGGGAAATTTCCGAGGCCGCAGAAAAGAACATGCCCACCCCTGAAGAGTGGCGCGAAAAGCTGGGCCTTGAAAAAGACGAAATGCTGGCAATGGGCAGACTTGCCAAGATCGACTTTTTAAAGCTCATCAACCGCCTTGCCGACAGGCCGGACGGAAAGTACATTGAAGTCACCGCCGTCACCCCCACCCCCCTGGGAGAAGGCAAGAGCACTACTTCATGCGGCCTTATGGAAGGCCTTGGCAAGCGCGGCGTGAATGTGGGCGGCGCACTTCGCCAGCCTTCGGGCGGCCCCACCATGAATGTCAAGGGCACGGCAGCAGGCGGCGGCAACTCCCTGCTCATCCCCATGACCGAGTTTTCCCTTGGTCTGACCGGCGACATCAACGACATCATGAACGCCCACAACCTGGGCATGGTGGCGCTGACCGCCCGTATGCAGCACGAGCGCAACTACACCGATGAGCAGCTCCAGCGGCTTTCAGGCATCCGCCGCCTTGACATTGACCCCACCCGCGTTGAAATGGGCTGGATAATTGACTACTGCGCCCAGGCCCTTCGCAACATCATCATCGGCCTTGGCGGCCGCACGGACGGCTATGTCATGCAGTCCAAGTTCGGTATCGCGGTGAGCTCCGAGCTCATGGCAATGCTCGCTGTTGTCACGGACCTTGCGGACTTGAGAAAACGCATGGATGAAATCACCGTGGCTTTCGACAAAACCGGCAAGCCCGTCACCACCGGCGACCTGGAAGTGGGCGGCGCAATGACCGCATGGATGCGCAACACCATCAACCCCACCCTCATGAGCACCGCAGAGTATCAGCCCTGCTTTGTGCATGCAGGCCCCTTTGCCAACATCGCCGTGGGCCAGAGCTCCATCATCGCCGACCGCGTTGGCCTCAAGCTGTTCGATTACCATGTCACCGAGTCGGGCTTTGCCGCTGACATCGGCTTTGAGAAGTTCTGGAATGTCAAGTGCCGCCTTTCCGGCCTCAAGCCCCATGTGAGCGTGCTCACCACCACCATCCGCGCCCTCAAGATGCACGGCGGCGGACCCAGGGTGGTTCCGGGCATCAAGCTGCCCGAAGAGTACACCAAGGAGAACCTGGGCCTGGTGGAAAAGGGCCTTGCCAACATGATTCACCACATCAACACCATCCGCAAATCGGGCATGAACCCGGTTGTGTGCATCAACTGCTTCCATACAGATACAAACGCGGAAATCGAGATGGTCCGCAAGGCTGCCGAGGCTGCGGGCGCCCGCTGCGCCAAGTCCACCCACTGGGCAAACGGCGGAGACGGAGCACTTGAGCTTGCCGATGCAGTCATTGACGCCTGCAACGAGAAGACCAAGTTCGAGTTCCTCTATGACATCAAAACCCCGCTCCGCCAGCGCGTTGAGAAGATCGCCAAGGAAGTTTACGGCGCGGACGGCGTGTCATGGACACCGGAGGCCGAGGCCAAGGCCAAGATGCTGGAATCCGATCCCAAGTACGCTGACTATGTCACCATGATGGTCAAGACCCACCTTTCCCTGTCGCACGATCCCACAAGGAAGGGCGTGCCCACAGGATGGATTCTGCCCATCCGTGACATCCTCATCTACTCCGGCGCCAAGTTCCTGTGCCCCTGCGCAGGCACCATAAGCCTTATGCCCGGAACAGGCTCCAACCCGGCCTTCCGCCGCGTGGATGTGGACACCAAGACAGGCGCCGTTCGCGGCCTGTTCTAAACGCTGTGTTGAAACGCCAAATCCGGCCAGTTGGCAATGCGGCCTGATTTAAAAAAAGCCCCGGATTCCTTTTTAAAAGGGTCCGGGGCCTTTTTTGTTGCAGCATGACAGCCCTATTTGCAAAAATGATTTCAGCACCTTATGCCGCACCAAAAAAGGGGCTGTTTTTGCAGCACTGACAAATGGCCTTTCAAACCGCCGTCATCCAACTCAAATACCAAAATCAGTTTTATTACAGGCGGGATAAACAGTTGCGGCAAAGCGACCCCCAAACATTCCGGATAGTTCAGGACATGCGCCAGTCATTAAAAAAAGAAACCCGGTACAAACTATTCAAAATCATTTTGCACCTGTTTTGCGGATTCGTATTTTACAATATAATTTTAATAAGTTGCTTTATTTGGGATATATCGGCCATTGAATACACGGAGAATGCCATTGACAGTTTCCGGGCCGAAAACAATCTCAAGGGGTATGTCCCGTACAATTTGAACAGCGTCGTCGAAACAACAGGGCATGAATTTGTTTCATACAAAAATGCAACGGTTATCAGAATCAACAGTGCCGGATTTCGTGACAGGGACTTTCAGGTTGATGAAAAACCGGATTTAAGGATCGCCGCGCTTGGCGACTCCATGACCTTCGGGCCTGATGTGGCCCAAGATAAGGTTTTTCCTAAAATTCTTGAGCAATTGCTGCAAAAATCCGTCTGCATGAAAGAGCAGTTTCCCGTCATTGAGGTTATGAATCTCGGCAACACTGGCACCAATTTGAAAGCCCAGATGTATTGGTACAATGATGTGGGAAGGCGGTTTCATCCTGACCTTGTTATTTGGCAACTGCTCTCAAACGACCATATGGATGACCAGTATTTTCACCAAAAATACAAGCTGTTGGAGCATAAATATTTCACATTTATGCCGTGGACCGATTTTCTTGTGAAAAAGCTCCAAAAACTTCATTGGAGATTTAACCCCTTTTTTTCATTCGCAAACAAAAAATTCATTGATTATAATGAGCAACATGTTGAGGAACTTATGCACCGTAATTTTTTGGATCCGATCATACAATCCAAAACTTTTTTTGATGAGGGGACAAAGGTTTTTCTGATGATTTTCAGCCTGCCGCCATTAACTGAAGAACGACTCGCAAAGGTGGCAAAGCAGGCCGGGTATGAAATCATGGACTTCAGGCCCATAGTTCGACTTGACGATCCGGACGCTTCCATGGTTCTAGATCCTGTTCTCGACCACCACTTGACAGAATTTGGGCACAAGGTGGTTGCAGAGGAGCTTTTCAGGGAGATTCGCATCCGGTTGTGTCCGGAAAAGTGATGTGCCCATAATTCCCGGAATTATTTGCATCAGCAGGTTAATAACAACTTGAATTCCATCGGTTTTTAATTTGTACACAGCCGCCCGGTTGCAAGGCCGGTCCAACAATGGCAGACTGACATGGAAGCCAAAACTCGCATTTCGCGGGTGCGCTGCATCCGGCCTTTCACCTCCCTGGAGCTCCAGGACAGGGGCGAGGTGTCCTTCTGCTGCACGGAATGGGTCAAGACCGGCTCTCTGGGCAATCTCTGGCAAAGCTCCCTTGAGGAGATATGGAACGGGCCGGTTGCCCGGCAGATACGCCAGGCCTTTTACGAGGGCCGTGTTGATGATGTATGCAAGGCGGGCGTATGCCCGGTGCTCATAAGCGAATCGGAAAAGGACATTTTTGCGCCCCAGGAAAAAAACACGCCCTTTGTGCTGACCCCGGAAATTGTTCAAGACATTGCAGCAGGCCAAACAGTCCTGAGCCACGGCCCGACATATCTGCTGCTGGCAAACTGGGATGCCTGCAACTCCGGCTGCATAATGTGCTGGCCTTTCCGGAAGTGCTACCTTGCCCCAGACAGCAGGCGGGCAATCAAAAAGGTCAAAAAGGAAATACTCAAAAATCAGGATGCGGCAATTGCCAGGCCCCTGGCCAGGGGCATACTTGACACCTTCCCCTCCATCCGCGTTCTGGGCCTCACCGGAGCAGGGGACCCCTTTTTCCGGCCGGACACAAGGGAGCTCCTTCTTAAAAAGAGCAAGCCAAATCATCTTTCCATAGCCCTTTTCACCAACGCAGCCCTGTTAAACAAAAGAATGTGGCGTAAAATTGCCCACAACCGCTTTCTTTACATAAATGTTTCCGTGGATGCGGCGGAAAAAGAGGCTTATGAGCACATCCGCAGGTTTTTGAAATGGGAAAAGGTTAAAAAAAATATCCTGATGCTCGGCTCCCTGCGCAGACAGGGGTGTTTTCCTCTTCTCATTTTGAATTTCACGGTGATGAGAAGCAACCTTGACCAGATTTTGCCCTTTATAGCCCTTTTCGGTGACAAGGGACCTGATCTTCTGTATTTTCAGAAGGTACGCGGAGAAATAGCAAACCGCGAGAACTTTTTTGAAGGCCCGGATATGGACAAAGACCTGCAAAAAAAGCTTGAGCACATCAAAAAGCAGGCATTGGCCCTTGCTTTGCCCGGCTGCAATGTGCAATTTGGAAACCTATGAGAATAGCCCTTGCAATGCTGCCATGCTGGTCGGTCTTCACGCCGCCGATGGGACTTTCATACATCGCCAGGGTGCTGCGCGAAGCCGGGCACGCTGTTACGGTTTTCGACTTGAACGCCCGGCTGTGGCGGGCCATGCAGGGCCGCAATGAGGAGGACTGGTGGGAGTTCGCCCAGTATGAGCGATGGCAGAACCCCCAGATTTTCGAGGAGCAGACCCTTCCCGTTGTGAAACCCCTTCTGGACTCCCTGCTCAAGGAGATTGTCTCACGCGGGTTTGAGGCTGTTGGCTTTTCCCTTTTCCACACTTCAGCCCCCTGCGTGCGCTATGCCTCTAAAATGCTCAAGGAAATCTCCCCGGGAATGAAAATTGTCTGGGGAGGCCCGGCCTGCACGCCCCATTTTGTCAGGGATGATCTGGAGGCCAAAACCGTGGACGCCGTGGTGCTTGGCGAAGGCGAAGCCACGGCCCCGGAGCTTTTCGCCGCCCTGGCAAATGAAGAGCCCTTTGCGGGCATGGCGGGCGTGGCAGCAAGGGGTGCAGACGGCAAAATTATCTGCGGGAAAAAACGCCCCCCTGTTTTGGAGGTCCCGCTGCCCTGCTACGATGACTATGACCTTTCCCTTTACCGGTTTTCCCAGCTTCCCATAATGATGAGCCGGGGCTGCGTTGGAGCCTGCACCTTCTGCCAGGAGACCGTTTTCTTCAAGCCCTACCGAATGCGCCCTGCCAAAAGCATTGTTGAGGAAATCGAGCAGGGGATAAAACAGTACGGCATAAGGGATTTTTCCACCTGCGATTCCCTTTTGAACGGCAACCACCCGATTCTTGAGCAGGTGGCGGACCTCATCTGCGAGCGCAGGCTCGACATCTGCTGGGGAGGCTATGCCCGCATAGATTCCCGCCTTACCCCGGAGCTTTTGGCCAAGCTCAAAAAGGCAGGCTGCAAATGGCTTTCCTTTGGCCTGGAAAGCGGCTCCCAGAAGGTGCTTGACCTGATGAACAAGGGCATAGCAGTCGAGCAGGCGGTTGCCACCATAAAAGCCACCTTTGAGGCAGGCATTGAAACGCACATAAACCTCATTGTGGGCTTTCCCGGCGAGACAGAGGCCGACTTTGACCTGACCCTGGACTTCATCTCCGAAAACTGGCCGTTCATATCCCTTGTCAACACGGGCGAAACCCTGGGCGTGGGCCCTGGCATGACCCTGTTTGAAAAGCCCAAGGCCTTTGGTCTTCTCACAGACAAAAACGGCCAGGTGGCCTTTGACATAACCGGCGGATGGATGACGGCTGACGGCTCCAACACCCTTGCCGTGCGCCGCTTCCGCCTCAAGAAGCTGCGCCGTCTGTGCAGGGATCTGGGCCTGGAATGGACCCCCCAAAGCCGCGAGGATGCCCCGGTTTCAAGCCGGAACGGGGAGGAGCAGTGAAAGGGGACCGGGCCATAAGGCTTCTGGTTGCCGACACCGCGCCCCTTTACCCTGCCCTGTGGGGCGGTCCCAAGCGCATCTGGGGCATCTTGAAGCATCTGCCGGCTGAACATTTTTCCGTGACCTATGTGGGCATGCTTGAGCCGGACAAGCCCTGCAAGAGCGGCCGGGTGGCGGAAAACATCAACCAGGTGCTTGTACCCTTTCCGGGCCATCACCTTTTTTTCGAGCGCTGGCAGCAGCGCATTCTCCCCAACCTTGGCTTTGACCTCTACCGCTACTTTTTCATGGATTTCTGCCGCGCCTTTGCAAAGGAAATTGAACAAACCCCTGCGGATGTGGTTCTTGCCTCGCACCCCTGGGCAGCCGGGCTTCTTTTCAAAAGGAAAGACACCATAAAAATCTATGACGCCCACAACTGCGAATACCTGCTCATGAAAAAGCTGGTGGAGCAAAAAAGGCTTGGCTTTGCCGTGGCGTCGGCAGCCTGGATAAGCGAAAGACAGGCCTGCGGAAAAAGCTCGCTGATTTTCGCTGCCAGCAGCGAAGATGCAGCCGCCCTTTGCCGCCTTTACGGGCTGGAGAGCTCCCGCATCACCCTGGTTCCAAATGGCACTGATATTTTTCCCCTGCCGGATTCTTCGACAAAAGCCGCGGCAAAACAAAGGCTTGGGTTTGGCCCCAAACCCCTGGCCCTTTTTGTCGGCGCTCTTTATCCGCCCAATATCCGGGCTGCAAGGTTCATCGTCCAAAACCTTGCGCCAAAGCTGCCGGACATAAGCTTTGTGATTGCCGGAAGCGTTTGCAAAAACTTTGAAGGCACAAAACTTCCCGATAATCTTGTTCTTTCCGGCCAGGTTTCCGAAGAAAGCCTGCACCTGCACCTTGCGGCTGCGGATGCGGGGCTCAATCCCATTGAGCAGGGTTCGGGCGTCAACATAAAAATGCTCGACTACATGGCCGCCGGGCTGCCTGTTGTTTCAACACCCTTCGGCTGCCGGGGCCTTGCCCTTGAAAACAATGTCCATGCTATAAAATCCGCACCCCAAAACATGGCAGAGACCCTGGCAGGCCTTCTTAACGACCCGGCCGCCTGCGCAAGGCTTTCCAAAAACGCCAGGGCCTTTGTGGAGAATGGCTATGGCTGGGAGGCCATAAGCGCAAAAGCCGCAAGGGCCATCGAGGCTCTCGTGCATGGCCGCATGGTCGGCCGGAGGGAGGCATGACGCGGATTGTCCACATCGCAGCCCCCATGCCGGGCCACGGCGCCCATTCCGGTTACGCCCGCTTGAGCAAGGCCATGTCCGCCAGGGTGATTGGCCCACCGGAGCCCCTGCGCCGCCTGCTGGACGCCCTTCCATCCGCCCTGCCCCGCCGCTTTCTGGACCCGCCGGATTCCGGATGGTACTGGAACAGCTCCTTTCTGGCAGCCGAGCTGGCCGGCCTTGCCGTAAAAGCCGTAAAACCCGGCATCATCCATGTCCTTTATGGCGAAAACTCCTTCCGCTGGCTTGGTTTCGGCCCGCAAAAAAGGCCCGGCGCCCTGGTTGCCTCCCTGCACCAGCCGGAAAGCATCTTTTTCAAGGCCATGCCCAGGCCCGGCCTTTTAAGGCGGGCGGACGCCCTTATTATTCTGGCCCCCTGCCAGGGGGATTTTCTGAAAAAACTCTGCCCCCAAACACGCATTTTTCTTGTGCCCCACGGGGTAGATACGGACTTTTTCCGGCCTTTGGAAAAACCGGCCCCGGAAAAGCCCTTCACCGCCCTGGTGGTGGGCTCCTGGCTGCGGGATGAACAACTGCTAAATGGCCTGATGCAGAAATGCTCCAGAATGGGTGTGCCCATCCGCTTTCGGATTCTGGCAGATGCCCTGGTCACAAAAAATCTGGCTAAAGGTTCAAATGTGGAAATTTTGAACAGGGTTACGGATTTGGAGCTGTTAAGGCTTTACCAGAACGCCTCCTGCCTTTTGCTGCCCCTGAAGGATGCGGTTGCAAGCAACGCCCTTCTGGAAGGCATGGCCTGCGGGCTGCCTGTTGCTGCAACGGATGTGGGCGGGGTGAGCTCTTACACAAATCCGTCCTGCGCCCTTCTGGCCCCTGCCAAAAACGCTGACCGTATGGCCCAAATTCTGGAGTTTCTGGCACAGAACCCCCAGGCCTGTTCAGACATGGGCAGGCAGGCCCGCCTTCAGGCCCTTTCCCTTTCCTGGAGCGCGATTGCACAAAAGACAAGAAGCGTTTATTGTTCAATCATCCAGTAGGGCTTCCGGCAACACAATCATACGCAGCATGGATTTGGTTCAATGACAAGGCCCCTCAAGCAAAAGGCTCTTTTTCAAAGCCCCCAGGCCTGCCCTGCCGGGCAAGGCCCTTTGACGGAAGGCTCCCTGGGCGATGCTGCGGTTGTTGTCAGCAACCTTTCCAAAAACTTTGCGGTGAATGAAAGCGCCGGGGCAAGGCTCAAGCGGGTTCTTTCGGGCGGCCCGCTCCCTGCAAATTCCGTCAGCGCCCTTGATGGCGTCTGCTTTTCCGTTGCCAGGGGCGAAACACTTGGCATTGTGGGCGAAAACGGCTCCGGCAAATCCACCCTGTTGAAAATTCTTGCAGGCATTCAAAGGCCCGACAAGGGCGGCGTTACCGTGCGGGGCAAAATGGCCACCCTGCTTGAGCTGGGGGTGGGCTTTGACCCGGAGTTCACAGGCAGGGAGAATGTTTACCTGGCCGATGCACTCATGGGCTTTTCCGCAAAGGATGTGGAGGCACGCATTGAAAGCATTGCCGCGTTTGCGGACATAGGCCCCTTCCTGGACCAGCCGGTGCGCACCTATTCTGCGGGCATGAGAGTGAGGCTGGCCTTTGCAACAGCCATACACGCGGAACCGGAGGTTCTTGTAATTGATGAGGTTCTGGCTGTGGGAGATGCGGCATTCCAGCGGAAATGCTTTTCGCGCATCCGGCAGATGCAGCAGCAGGGTGTTACCATAATTTTTGTTTCCCACGACATGAACAACACCGTGCAGATAGCAAAAAGGGTGCTCATGCTGGATGAGGGCCGGATAATGGCCATAGGCGAGCCCAAGAGCGTTGTCAGTTTCTACGAGAGGTTTTCCTTTGCCCCTCCGGCTGAAAAAATCGCCCTGCGGCAAAAGGCCCGTTCAGGCGGGCCGGAGCAGCCTGCCTGCCAGCCCTATGACAACGGAGCGGAGCCGGTTGCCAGGACGCCTTTGGTTTACTCATCCCAGGGCGCAGTGATAGAAAACCCGCGCATAACCGATGAGTCCGGCAATCCGGTCAGAACCCTTGCCATTGGCCGCACCTACCATTACAGCTACAATGTTGTTTTCACCAGGGCAGCGTCAAATGTCCGCATGGGCATGATGATGGTAGCCCCATCAGGCCTTTCCCTGTCGGGCCAGGTGAGCCATCCGCCCGGCCGGGGCTTTGAAGCGGCTTTGGGCCAGAGGGTTGAGCAGAGCTTTTGCTTTGAATGCCGCCTGGCTCCGGGCGTGTACTTTGCAAACGCCGGGGTCACGGCAAGTGAAGGGACTGAAGAGATTTATCTTCACCGGATTGTGGACGCCTTGACCTTCAAGGTCGAGGCCAAACCGGAGCCCCTTTTCACCGGACTTGTGGACCTCTCCTGCAAACAGGGGAAAAACAGTCCATGAAACAGGCCGGGTTTAAGAGCATTGAACAAGCTTCCTCAATGGCTGAAAAAATGCCTGGCAAAGGAATTCTGATTACAGGAATGCACAGGAGCGGGACCTCTGCGGCAAGCCGCATGGTAAATTTTGCCGGGGCATGGCTGGGTGCACCAGACGAGCTTCTGCCCCCCGGCCCGGACAACCCTTCCGGCTTCTGGGAGCGGCTGGATGTGATGAATTTCAACGACAATCTCCTTGCTGCCCTGGGCCGCACCTGGGACACGGAGCTTGCCCTGCCTTGCGGATGGGAAAATGACCCGGCAGTCGCACCTTTTTATGATGCCCTGACGGATTTGATAAAAAGCGCCTTTGGGGGCAGGCCCCTCTGGGCTGTCAAGGACCCGCGCCTCTGCCTGCTGCTTCCCCTGTGGAAAAAGGTGCTTGCCGGGCTGGGCGTTTCCTTTTCCTGCCTGCTGGTGGTGCGCCATCCCCTTGATGTGGCCGCATCCCTTGAAGCCAGAAACGGCTTTTGCCTGGAAAAGGGGCTTGCCTGCTGGCGCAACTCCAACAGGTCGGCCATAGCTGCGCTCAAAGGCCTGCAAACAGGCTTGCTGCGCTTTGAAAACCTGGCTGTTGACTGGAAGGCCGAGCTTGGCAGGGCCTTTGCCGCAGCCGGTCTGGCCTGGCCGCAGAACACAAAGGCGTTTGAAGGGAATGTCAGGGCCTTTTTTAAGCCCCAAACCAGCGGAAATGCCACAGATAAAGGCCGGAGCCGGGCGGAGCTGCCCAAGGACATGGCCCTGCTCCACAACCAACTCATGGATGAGTCTTTTTTGCCGGGCAAAACTTGTAACCGGAAAAATTTGGCGGCAACATCCCGACAAAGGCAGTTACCTTGAAGGCAACGACAGGCCAGGCTGAAAAATGCAGCAATGAATCCCTTTGGGGGCCTTCCCAAAGGGAGTGGATTCTTTTTGGCATTGCAGCCCTGGTATGCTTTGGGGTTTACCTGCCCTCCCTAAAAGGCCCCTTTGTTTATGACGACATCCGCTTTATCGTGGAAAACACAAGGCTGCATCTTGCCGGCCTTTCCCTTGAAGGGCTTCTGAACTCCCTTAAAACCCCCAGGCCCGTTACAGGTTTCACCTTTGCCCTTAACCATCTTGTGCATGGCATGGACACCCTTGGCTATCATCTGGTCAATGTTGCCCTGCACCTTGCCTGCGGCGCAATTTTTTTTCTTTTGGCAAAGCTCACCCTTTTTATCAGCCTTGCAGATGCCGCAAAAAAAAGAGCCGGGGCCATCGCCCTTGCGGCCGCCTGTATATGGCTGCTCCACCCTGCTGCAACAAGCGCGGTGAGCTACATTGTGCAGCGGGCGACCGTGCTTTATTCCATCTTCTTTTTCGCAAGCCTTTATTTTTATGCCTGGGCGCGGCTGGCCGGGCCGGGTACAGAGCGGAAAAAGGCATTGGCCGCCTGTATGGCCTGCGGGCTTCTGGCCCTTGGCTCCAAACAGAGCGCCCTGGTGCTGCCCTTTTGCATTTTTGCCTACGAATGGGTTTTCTTTCAGGGCGGCAGGTTCAGGTGGCTGGCAGAAAGGCTTGTCTGGCTTTTGTGTCTGGCAGCCCTTGGCATTACAGCCTCGGCCCTGCTCGTGGGCGTAAATCCTGCGGACCACTTCACCCTGGCCCTGGCCGGGTTTGCCCTTCTTGCCCTTGGCGGGCTTGCAGCCCTGCTTGTGCCTGCGGCAGAAAAACACCGGGGCCTGGCTCTCCAGGCCTTTGGCTGGGCGCTTTTCGGAGTTCTTGCCCTCACCGCTGTGCTGGTATGGCGGCAGACCGATCCGGGAGCAGTGATTTTTGACTACAAGAATGTGCTTGGCAGCACGCTTGATCCAATCAAGCGCCTTATTACCCAATGGCGGGTGATCTTCCATTACTGGAGCCTTTACTTTTTTCCCGCTCCCTCCCGCTTGAGCCTGGTGCACGATTTTCCTGTTTCTGAAAGCCTTTTTGACCCTCCGGTGACCCTTGTTGCCGGAATCGGACTTTTGTGCCTTGTGGCCAGCAGCCTTGCCCTTGCCCGCCGCCTGCCCCTGGCAGGCTTTGCAATAATCTGGTTTGTCCTGACCCTTGCCCTTGAATCATCGGTCATCAACCTGGAAATGGTGGCAGAGCAGCGGATGTACCTGCCCTTTTCCTTTGTTCTTATTGCAATATGCGCCGCACCGGCTGGCATTGGCCGGGGCAGGGCCGTAAAAACCGGCGGGGTTGTCGCCCTGTGTGCGCTCCTTGCCTTTGCAAGCCTTTCCCGCAACAGGGTGTGGGCAGACAGCGAAAAACTTTGGAAAGACGCCCTTACCAAGGCTCCGGGCATTTCAGGCCCCTTGGTCGGCCTTGCAGGGGCTTATTTTGAAAAGAATCTTCCGGTGCTTGGCGAGCACTACCTGTGGGAGGCCCTTAAAATAAATCCCCTTGATCTGGATGCCATTTATGGCCTGGCCGTTTACAACAAAAAAATCCAGAATTACGACAAGGCCAATACGCTGTTTGAGCTTCTGATAAGGTTAAGGCCCGACCACGCTTTGGCCCGCCAGCAGATTGGGATTATGCACATGGAGGAAGGAAGGCCGGAAATGGCGGCCAGGGCCTTTGAGGAGGCCATAGACCGCGCACCCGGCCTGCCGGAAGCCCACAACAACCTGGGAATGGCCTTTATGGCCCTTGGAAAACCCTGGGAGGCCATTGACCAGTTCAACAAAGCGTTTTTGATGGCGCCGGATTTTTTTGATACAGAAATAAACCTGGCTGTGGCCCTTGCCGGCCAGAACCGGCTTGAAGATGCAAAAAAAATTCTTGGGGCAGCCCTTTCAAAAAACCCACAGCCCTCACAGCCCCATATCCTGATGGGCAATATCCTGATGGAATCAGGGCAGGTTGAAGATGCCCTGGAGCTTTTTTTCTCGACCCTGGCAAAAGACCGGGATAACCCCTCCCTGCATAACAGCCTTGGCATAGCCCTTAACTCCCAGGGCCTGTCTGTGGAGGCTGCGGGCCATTTTGCCCAGGCCGCAAAGCTGCTTGAGAACAGGCTTTCCTTTGGCATGGATGTGGGCCTTGCCCTGGCAGGCGTGGGCAGGGCCCAGGAAGCTGCCCCCTATTTCTTCCGGGCGCAGGCAACCCGCCATGAGCTGGGGGCTGCCTACAAGAACCTGGGGGTCACCCAGCTCAACGCAAAATTTGCGGAAGACGCCATCATGAGCCTTGAACAGGCCTTGACCTTTATTCCGGACGATTTTGAGGTATTGTCAAGCCTTGGAGTTGCAGCCACATCTCTGGGTGGTACGGAAATGGCCCGGATATACTTTGAGCAGGCGGTCGCCTTGGCCCCGGAAAACGCCCAGGCCCGCAAAAACCTGGGGCTCACCCTTGCCCGCCAGGGTCTCTACGGAGATGCCCTTGCCCAGCTAAAAGAGGCTGCCCGGCTAAACCCTGATGATCCATCCATCGGACGCGACATAAACTGGGTGCTGCTGCGCATGGAGTAGGCGGCAGCCCCGGGCCGGGCCATTGGCCCGATAAACTCAAAGCCTGCCGGGTTGACAGGCCAAAACAAAAAAAAGCCCCCGGGGGCAAATTCCCCGGAGGCTTTTTTTTTTGAACTGCTTGGCGTTTGCAGCAGCAAGGCCCAAAGCAAAGGGCCTTTTTGCCGCAAGGGTCTTTTTACTGGCCCAGCAGGCCGGTGAAAGACACGCCCTGGGGTGCCACAAAGATGAGCAGCAGGGCAACGACCAGGGTGTAAATGGCCAGAGACTCGATAAGAGCCAGACCGATGAGCATGGTGGTCATGATCTTGCCGGATGCTTCGGGGTTGCGTGCAATGCCCGTAACAGCAGCCTTGAGGCCAAGACCCATCGCCAGACCGCAGCCCACTGCCGCAATGGCGATGCCAAAACCTGCCGCTGTCATTGCGGCGATCAATGCTTTGAGGACTTCAGCTTCCATCTTACTCTCCTTTTTGGGTTGATGTATTTCACGCGGGCTTCTTCCAAAAACCCGTGAAACCGCCTGTTAGTGTGCGTGCTCCATTGCGCCTGCAAAGTAAACTGAAGAAAGTAGGAAAAACACAACCGCCTGCACCAAAGAAACGAAGATGCCCAGCACCAGGATGGGCAGAGGTGCAAAGAAGGCCCCTGCGAGCATGAAAAGGATGCCAAGCACAAGCTCCTTGCCGCTGATGTTGCCGAAAAGACGGAAGGTCAGCGAAAGGACACGCGCCAGATGCCCCACTATTTCTATGACAAGGAAAAGGGGCGCCAGAAAAATCGAGGGCCCAGTGAAGTGCTTGATGTACTTTATGCCGTGGTACTTTATGCCGATGGCGTGCGTGAGGAAGAACACCACCAGGGCGCAGGAAAGCGGGGTGTTCACATTTCCGGTGGGCGGAAAGAAGCCGGGCACGAGCCCCACCAGGTTGCTCAAGAAAATGTAGAGGAAAATGGTGGCTGAAACAGGCAGAAGCCAGCGGCCTTCCTCGCCCACAATGCTCACCAGAAAGTCCTCAAGGCCCTTTATGACGATTTCCATGACATTCTGCCCCTTGCCCGGAACAAGCGCCAGGGTGCGGGTGGCCAGAAAACCAAGGCCCAGAAGCATGGCCATGACCACCCAGGAATACAGCACATGAACATGGTGAAAGGCCCATTCCTCTGCGCCGGGGCCAAACAGGGCAAAAATTGCGGAAACATAAAGATATGGATGTTCCACTTACGAAACCTCCTTGCAGATACTATGCTTCAACTCGTTGAATAAAGCCGCCACAACACTTGCCATCACCAGGGACAGACCGACCACAAGGCCGATGGGGTGAACCAGGCGGAACGCCACCAAAAATCCTATTATGACTGCTGAAACCAGAAAACGGATGTAATACTTGACCAAAATGGAACTGAACCGGGTTGCCCCTTCTGTTAATGTTTTGCCCAGAGTGCGCCGCAGCAGGGTGAAGTTGACCGCTACAATGAGGCCCCCTGCAGCCACGCCGGTAAAAACGCCCCACGGGAAAAAAAGCAGGGCTGCAACGCTCAAAATGCCAAGAATTATCCAGTTGGCCCGCGTCACAAAGTCGTATATCCGCTTTTCCTCTCCGCCGCTGTTCATCAGTCTTTCTTCCCCTGCTCCTCATCCACGCGGATTGCACGCTTGTAAATCAGATACAGGTTCTTGAAACCGGCGATTATTCCCACAATCAGGAAAACAATCGTGAACCAGGGCATTGTGTTGAACACTCTTTTGTCCAGATACAACCCAAAAAACAGGCCAATGGTTATGGAAAAAGCCATTGAAAGGCCTGCTGTTGAGATGTAGGCCAGATCCCGCAGTAAATGCCTGGAATCCTTTTTCATATTCGGGCCATATCCGGTCAAAGCCCCATCCGGCACTTTTTGCCCGCAACGCCCGGCAGGCCCTGTCCGCCTTGCCGGACGAACAGACAAATTGCTTCAAGTCCTGCCAAGCGTTTTTCCGTACCAAACAGGCCCGGTGAAGTCAACCTAGAAATGAGGCAAAAGCCCCCGACCCTCACGATTTTACTTCCAGCCAGTCATGCCAGGGCCTTGAAGGCCTTTGCCGCAGCCAGAACTGTTGCCTCAATCTGCCCGCTGTTGTGGGCTGCACAAACAAACCAGGCCTCGAACTGGGACGGCGGCAGGCTGACCCCCTGGCTGGCCATCAGGTTGAAAAAGCGCCCGAAGGCTGCTGTATCGCTCTTTTTGGCCTGCTCAAAATTTGTAACCGGCCCGGCCTGGAAAAACAGGGTTATCATGGAGCCGGCGCGGTTAATGCAAAGAGCCAGGCCCGCGTCTTCGGCAGCCTGGGCAAGGCCCTCTTCAAGCCTTGCAGACTTTTCTTCCAGGGCTCCATAAAAAGCATCCGGATTTCTGCAAAGCTCCTCAAGGGTTGCGATTCCGGCGGCCATTGCCACTGGGTTTCCCGAAAGGGTGCCTGCCTGATATACGGTTCCCTTGGGCGCTATCTGCTCCATGAGATCCCTTCTGCCGCCGTATGCGCCAACAGGCATCCCGCCGCCCAGAATCTTGCCCAGGCAGGTGAGATCAGGCCTTATGCCGTAAACCTGCTGCGCCCCGCCAAGGGACAGCCGGAAGCCTGTCATCACCTCGTCAAAAATCAAAAGTGCGCCGTGGGCGTCACAGAGCACTCGCAGGGTCTCAAGAAAGCCCTTCTTTGGAAGGGCAACGCCCATGTTGCCGCACACCGGCTCAACGATTACGGCCGCAATTTTGTCCCCCTTGGCGACAAAGGCGGCCTCGATGGCTTTGGCATCGTTGAAGGGCAGGGAAAGGGTGTGGGCGGCAACAGCCTTTGGAATGCCGGGACTTCCCGGAATGCCAAGGGTTGCCACGCCCGAACCCGCAGCCACAAGCAGGCTGTCAGCATGGCCGTGGTAGCATCCGTCGAACTTGATTATAAGGTCCCGGCCCGTGGCGGCCCGCGCCAGGCGCACGGCGCTCATGGTGGCCTCGGTGCCGGAGTTGACCATGCGCACCATCTCCACAGAGGGCACGCATTGGGTAACCAACTCGGCAAGCCGGACCTCGGCCCGGGTTGGAGCGCCAAAGGAAAGCCCCCTGGCTATGGCCTCCTGCACAGCCCCCATCACAGCCGGGTGCCTGTGTCAAAGAATGAGCGGCCCCCATGAGCCCACAAAGTCCACAAGGGTGTTTCCATCCTCATCCGTTACCGTGGCTCCCTGGCCCCGGGCGATGAATCGGGGACTTGCCCCCACCTGGGCGCAGGCCCGCACCGGGCTGTTGACACCGCCGGGAATAAGGGCCGATGCCTGGGAATACAGGGCTCTTGATTTTTCCTCTGCCATGACGGTTCCTTTCTTTGCAAGCAGGGTCAAACGCCTGGCAAACTAACAGATACCCTGCATGGCGGTCAAGAAAGGCGGCATCTGCGGCCGCAAAAAAAGGGGCGCCCCATAACAACAAGGCGCCCCAAAAGATTTTTAAAATTGCCCTGCCTTGCTACTGAAGCTGGCTGCGCGAGAGCTTCAACACATTGCGGGCGATGATGAGGTGCTGAATCTGGCCCGTGCCTTCAAAGATGTCCAGAATCTTGGAGTCACGCATCCATTTTTCCGCAAGCTCCTTGGTGGTGATTCCCAGGGGCCCCAGTATCTCCGCGCATTTCTGGGTGATGAGCGTGCCGCCCCGGCCTGCCTTGGCCTTGGACATGGAGGCTTCCAGGTTGTTGAAGTCGCCGTTGTCAGCCATCCAGGCGGCACGCCAGGTCAAAAGGCGCATGGCCTCAAGGGTGGCTTCGGCCATGTAGTAATCCTTCTGGCGGGCAGAGCAGTTGTTGGGGCTTTTTGAGTAGTCAAGCT